>Ga0215265_1053_pt1 | contig 25023 bp, 19 predicted proteins | sample JAMX8_100Endo3_C_FD_182615 | JGI IMG/M metagenome (GOLD analysis project Ga0215265, IMG submission 182615) | Enriched cells of freshwater protists from Biology Centre CAS, Ceske Budejovice, Czech Republic - JAMX8_100Endo3_C3 | ecosystem: Environmental > Aquatic > Freshwater > Unclassified ... | reverse complement strand
CGGAATCACTAGCAATTATTGGATTGTTTGTTCCTGGTTCTGTTGCCTTGGCAGGAATTGGGGTATTAGTGGGAACTGGTGTTTTACCGTTGATGTCTACCTTAATAGCCGCGACTGTTGGAGCTATCATTGGTGATGTTATTAGTTTTGCAATTGGGGCAAAATATAGACACAGCATCCTATATAGTTGGCCATTTTGTCATTTCCCCCAATTATTCATAAAAGGTGAAGCATTTGTTGCTAAACATGCCGGTAAAAGTGTTTTCTTAGGACGGTTTTTTGGTCCTGTTCGCCCTATTATTCCTATCGTAGCAGGTATGCTCAAGGTCGACTGGAAGCGGTTTATCTTCGCAGATATTTGCTCTGGATTATTATGGGCTCCAGCCTATATTATGCCAGGGATATTATTGACAGCTTTAGCCCAGACTTATGCTGAACAGCAAGCTATTTTAGTTTGGTTATCTTTAACACTCATCAGTTGGCTATTATCTAAATTATGGTGCTCAAATATCCGATACCGATGGTATTTAATCGTCAGTCAGCGATTTGCAATCTTTGCTAATCAATTAAGACTGGGCAATATTTTTACTCTTAAAGAATTATCCCAATTATTGTTGATCATAGTTCTCAGCGGATTGCTACTTAGCTTGATTGCTCTAGCTCTCTTGAAGAAATTAACATCTATCGACCAGGCTGTTTGGCTTTTCTTTAGTCAAATTAGTATCACATGGTTCGATCATGTGATGATTGGCATGACCTTACTTGGTGAACGATGGAGTATGTTGATAGTCTATTTAGTAGTACTGAGCTATTTAGGATGGCGCCGTTGGTGGGCGTTAAGTTTTTATTGGTTTTGTAATGGCGCATTAGTAGTAGGTAGTGCCTGGATATTAAAGGCTATATTACAGGTTGCTCGGCCACAAGCTCTTGAGTTACGTGATACTTACTCATTTCCAAGCGCTCATACTAGTTTATCAATTGGTTTATTCGGTGGTTTGTATATGTTACTGACTGCTGGTTATAAAGCATTACCTCCATTACATTTCGGAATCTTTGTTTTATGTGCCTATCTGGGGATGACCCGGCTTTATTTAAATGCACACTGGTTATCAGATATTATCGTGGGTAGTGTACTTGGGCTGTGGAGTTTAAGTTTAAGTGCCTGGTTAAAGCCTAGTAAATCTCCTGGTGATTTTAATCCCTATAAATTACTATTGATTGCCTCAATGAGTTTAGCTGTAGCTTGGTTGATTCATATAATATTCTATGCCGATAACTATTGGCTTGAATATCAAGCTATGCGAGTGGCTGCTATTTTGTGATTTAGTTCACCTCAGCAAATCTATATTGACTATAATTTGTTCATTTTTATGCTTGATATGAAAAGAGCTCTAAGATTCACAAGACAGTTAATTCAAGCTATAATGAGACCTACATCAAAAGGGACATCTAAATTTATTATGCAAATAAAACGCTCGACATTATTGACTTTGGCCGTTGCAATTACTGGCTTGCTCATCATTACTTTTTTAACGCTTCTAAAACGTAGCCCTGAGAATTTTCCACAAGCGGAACGTGCTTGGAATATTCGCTCGTTAAATATTAGTAAAGGAGCCTATAATCCACAAATACTTCTTTATGGTAGTATAGAGGCCCAACATCAAAGTAAACTGGATGCTCGTACAGCTGCAGAAGTACAGACAGTCCATGTATCAGAGGGTGACTGGACAAAAGCAAATCAGTTGCTAATAACACTGGATGATGCGGATGTGCGTTGGCAATTACAACAACGTAAAGCAGCGTTGGCTGAATTAGAAGCTCAAATTAAAAGTTTTGAATTACAATATCAAAACAACCAAAAGACATTACAGACTTCTGAAGAACTATTCTTGTTAAAAAAGAAACGCCTAGAACGACAACAATATCTATTGAAGACTCAAGTTGGCACGGAGCAAAATTTAGATGATGCTCAGCAAGATCTGAAAGCTCAAGAATTATCGGTTTTAAATCAGCGTTATGCCGTAGAAAATTATGCCTATACAATGGCGCAATTAGTCGCTAAACGTAAGCAATTGAAAGCTCAATTGGGATCGACAGAGAAAGATTATCAGGATACTCGTATTCGATCTCCGTTCAATGGTCGTATTACTAAATTACTGGTATCCAAAGGTGATAGAGTACAAATGGGCGAGCCGATTGTTGAACTATTTGATGTTGATAGTATTGAAATTCGAGCGTTATTACCCCTGCCCTATTTAGGTTTATTGCAAAAAGATGCGCGTCATATTCAAGCCACTGCATTTATCAATCATCAATCTTTACCGGCACAGTTAGAACGAATTAGTGGTGAGCTAAAACGTGGTCGAGGTGGCGTAGATTTATTTTTTAAACTGACTAATCTGCAATCTATAGTAACCATTGGCCAAACTGTTAGCTTAGTATTAAGTCTCCCAAAAATTGATGATTCATTTATTGTTCCAGATACAGCTATCCATCATAAAGATAAAGTTTATCAAATTATCGATGACCGATTACATGTAGTGACAGTAACAATTGTTGGTCCAGTTGAAAATATAGACAAGTCCCAGGCCTGGGTCGTCAAAAGTTCACAATTGAAATCAGGTGATTTGATTCTTGCTAGTAATTTGCCCAATGCCCGTACCGGACTGAAAATTATGGTGAATAACTAACAATTACTACTATTTGTGAATAATTATTAAACACAAATGGTCATTTTATCACTTGAAGTGTACGGCTATAAGGCGTATAATTGAGACATAAACTTTGAGGAGATTAAAATATGAACAATCAATTCAACCAAACTGTAAATCAAAATAAGTCTGATAGAATTGCAGCTCGCATTAGTAAAGATAAAAAAGAGCTAATCAAACGAGCAGCTAATTTAACACATAATTCTCTAACAGACTTTATAGTCCATACATTAGTAGATAAAGCAAATCAAGTTATTCAAGAACGGGTTGCCTACTAAAATTATAAATTTTTTCGTAACACTGGCTTTAATTTTTCGCTGATACTCAATAATACTCTTACCATGGTAGTGGTTAAAAAATAGCTGCCAAACCAATTCTTCTTCTATCAAAGCTTTTTCTTCAAGTAACTAGCAATTCTGTGTTATACTTTCAAATTTATTGCCTATTAATTTAGCAATTCTATTGACCAATAAACAATGAATAAAAGTATTATTGAAATATTTAGCCATCATAAAGTTGCGGCTAACCTATTGATGTTCCTGATGTTGTTTGCAGGATTTTGGGGACTTACAAAACTCAATGTCCAATTTTTACCTAATTTTAATATTCCAGTTATTACCATTAATGTTGTTTGGCCAGGTGGTAGTGCAGAAGATGTACGACGCTCAGTAACCAAACCCATTGAACTTGAACTCAAATCATTAAAAAATATTAAAAAAATTACCTCTAGCTCTGCCCAAAATCGCTCGGGGATCACATTAGAATTTGAAGATGGTACAGATATGATTGAAATGGTCGCTAAAGTACGCGATCGGGTCGATCAAGTTAGACAATTACCTACTGATATAGAAAAACCAATTATCACTCACATTGAAACTTATGAGCCAGTTGCTAGAGTATTGATTAGTGGTCCAGATTCTGTTGAAGAACTCAGATTAATTATTTATCAATTTGAGCAAGAGTTACTACGTCGAGGGATTTCAAAAATTGCGATTGATGGGCTGCCTGAGCAAGAAATGGCAATTCAGATCTCAACTGACATGATACATCAACTCAAACGTAGTTTGCCTGAGATTGCTCACCAAATCCGTGAACGGTCTAAAGATATAACCATTGGTACTATGGGTAAGCGTGGCAGCGGCCAACCAGTACGAAGTGAAAATCAACGTCGTAGCGAGCTGGATTTTTATTCTCTACCATTGCTCACTGATGAACATGGTCAATATGTGCAGCTTCGTGATGTCGCCCAAATCGATCTCCGACCTAAGGCCGATCAACCCAGTATAGAGTATCAAGGCAAGCCAGCCGTTCAACTAACTTTGCTACGTGAAGAAAATGCCAATGCGCTTGAGGCAGCTAATATCTTGCATGCATGGCAAGCCGAGACTCAGGCTACATTTGGAGATAGTATTCATATTAAAGTCTATAATGAAACTTGGTTGTATATTAAAGAACGGATTCAACTGCTGTTAAAAAATGGTAGTAGCGGCTTAGTCCTTATTTTGTTAGTACTGTTTCTATTCCTTAATAGTCGAGTTGCATTTTGGGTTGCTATGGGGATCCCCGCTTCATTTATGGCAGCGCTCGCGATTATCTATGGGTTCGGTGATAGTATTAATATGATAAGTTTATTTGCACTTATTATGACATTAGGAATTATTGTCGATGATACTATTGTGGTTGGTGAAGAAACATTAACAGTATTTCATAAAACTAAAGATACTGATTATGCTACCTCAAGTGCTGCTAAAAAAATGGTCCCTCCTATTTTTGCTGCATCTTTAACGACCATTGCAACCTTTTTACCTCTACTTATTGTTAGTAATGTCATTGGTCAAGTGATTCGTAGTATCCCTATCGTTGTTATTTGTGTCATCTTAGCTTCTTTAGTTGAATGCTTTTTAGTCTTGCCAGGACATCTTCGTCACAGTCTTAAAAAATCTCAAAAGACTGAATCAAATTATCGTATTAAAATAAATCGTTTGACTAAATATGTAACTCAAATTTATTTTCGTCGATTTGTCCGCACCGCAATTCATTATCGATATGCGACTATGATGGGTGCAATTGCTATTTTATTTATCTCTGTTAGTTTAATTATTAATGGTTATATCCCCTTCAATTTTTTCCCTAGCCCTGAAGATCGTATCATTTATGCAGATATTCAATTTATTTCCGGCACGAATCGTAACCAAATGGATAACTTTTTAGATCATATTCAAGTAGCTTTAGATAAGACAGTAGACGCTTTTCCTAAAGAAAAAGATTTGGTGCAAGTAAAAGTGATTTATAGAAATCAACTTGCGCCGATTGATCCAAATCGTACTCATCAAGGGGAACAATATGCGTCAATTTTATTAGAATGTAAGTCTCCCGAAGAGAGAACTGTAACCAATAGCCAAATTATAAAAGAGTGGCTTGGCCATATTGAACTTGTACCCAGCGTTGAAAGTTTAGTCGTTTCTGTGCCTCGTGCAGGGCCACCTGGAAAAGACTTAGATATACGATTACAATCTGAAGATCCAGTGGCGCTTGCTGCTGCTGCAGTTGACTTAACGGCGCATATTGAACAATACAGTGGCGTGTCCAATCTTATCAATGAAATGGGGACCAATCATCAAGAAATCATTTTTGAATTAACCAAACAAGCCAAAGCGATTGGGCTGACAGAACAAATGATTGGGAGTCAAATTCGAGCTGCCATCAGTGGTGATATTGTGCAATTATTCCATGATTCAAATGAAGAGATAGAAGTACGAGTCGTGTTGCCAGATGAAGAGCGCGATCAGGCCTCTATTTTAAGTTACTTACCTATTGTTACAGCCAATCATCAAGTGATTCCTCTCCCTGGCTTAATTAATTGGCATAAACGTACTTCTCCAGATGTGTTTAAAAATTATAATAGTCGATTGACAACCCATGTGACCGCTGATTTAGATACCAAAGTGACAACAACTGATACGATCATTCAGTCATTAAATAACACTATCTTACCTGATTTGGTTGCCAAATATGGTGTCAGTTTTGGATTTGAAGGTCGTGCTGAAGAACAACAAGAAACATTCAATGATATGTTGTATGGTATTGTTATCGGTGTTTGCTTAATTTACTTTATTCTTGCTTGGGTGTTTTCATCTTATTTTTGGCCATTTTTGGTTATGAGTGTTATCCCTTTGGGACTGTCAGGTGCTATTTTAGGTCACTTAGTACTTGGTCTAGATATGACGATATTGTCTCTTTTAGGTTTTTTTGGTCTATCTGGTATTGTCGTTAATGACTCTATTATTTTAATGAATGAATATAAACATTTGCGAGTATCTATGCCTATGAAGCAAGCAATTATTGAGGCAAGTTGTAGACGCTTACGCGCTGTGTTACTCACCTCATTGACAACTATTGCAGGTCTTGGCCCACTATTATTTGAGCGTTCATTACAGGCACAATTTCTTATTCCTATGGCAGCCTCTATTGCCTTTGGATTACTTTATGCAACATTATTGATTTTGATATTTATTCCTGCCCTACTCTATACTTGTGAATCGATTAGAAGGCATATCTCAACAAAATCTAATAATTTATTCAATTTATGATAGGTTGTTAATTGTATGCAAGTGGATAATGCATTTTACGCACAATCTGGTGGTGTAACTGCAGTTATTAATCATACAGCTCAGGCAGTAATTGAAACAGCTGCTACTGACAAGCGTATTGGCAAAGTACTCGCTGGACGCAATGGGATTCTTGGAGCGTTACAAGAAGCATTAATTGATACAAGTGTAGTACCTAAGTCTGCTATTAAAAATCTTGCTTATACCCCTGGTGGTGTATTTGGTTCATGCCGTTATAAACTAAAGTCAGAACAAGATTGTCAGCGAATTATAGAAGTATTTGCTGCTCATCGCATTAAATATTTCTTCTATAATGGTGGTGGTGACTCTCAAGATACAACCCATAAACTAGCTCAATTTAGCCAGCAAGTGGGCTATCCCTTAACGTGTATTGGGATCCCTAAAACTATTGATAATGATTTGCCATGGACAGATACCTGCCCTGGTTTTGGCTCTGTTGCCAAATATGTGGCAACATCTATTAGAGAAGCAGCTTTGGATGTACAATCTATGGCAGCAACTTCAACCAAAGTGTTTATTATGGAAGTTATGGGCCGCCACAGTGGTTGGATTGCAGCCAGTAGTGGTTTAGCTGCCGATCGACCAGGTGCTGCTCCTCACATTATTTTGTTTCCAGAAATACCATTTAATCAACAAACATTTTTAGAGAAAGTTCAATATATTGTTCAACGTTATCATTACTGTACCATTGTGGTTAGCGAAGGATTAAAAACATCCAATGGGCAATTTTTATCTGAAGCCGATAGTTCTGATGCATTTGGCCATAAGCAACTCGGTGGTGTTGCTCCCATCTTAGCTCATATGATTAAAAAACATTTGCATTTGAAGTATCACTGGGCAGTTCTTGACTATCTACAGCGTTCGGCTCGCCATATTGTTTCAGCAGTCGATTTGAAGCAAGCGTATCAATTGGGCAAAACTGCCGTCCAATTAGCGATGCAAGGTAAACAATCAGTGATGCCTATTATTGTTCGAACAAGCAATCAACCTTATCGTTGGCATATTGATTCAGTGCCTCTTCAAGATGTGGCAAATATTGAAAAGAAGCTTCCCAAAAAATACATCCGGGCAGATGGATTTCATATTACACCAAGCTGTAAGGCCTATTTAGCTCCGCTGATACAAGGGGAAGCTTATCCACCTTATTTGAATGGATTACCAAACTACCAACCTTTTCCATGCCGATTGGTTAAACCTAAACTTCAACCTTATAATTTGTTATGAGTGATACAATAACAGCAATACAGCAAGCTTTACAACAGATGTTTGTGCCACAATACTGCCAAGTTATAGATGAAAGCCATTTGCATCAAGGCACGTCAGTTCATCCCACGCATATTCGGATTGAATTGGTTAGCTCTGCCTTTGAAAATCAAGCCTTAGTAGCCAGGCATCGAATGGTTCATCAACTGATTGAACCTTGGTTCAAATCATGCCATGCTATTAGTATTTATGCTTATACTCCTGATGAATGGGCAGATCAAGCGCCGCCCTCGCCTACCTGTAGAAAAGGTTTTGCCAATTAAGTTGTTCCAGTGATATAAATTATATTGAAACAATTAGTTTATCTATTAAACAATATGATTATTTAATTTAAAAATAAACTATACTGATATGTATATTATTTAAACTTATTGTATTTTTAATAAACATATAAAATGACTAACAATTAAAAAATAAATATATTTGTATGTCAAAATAGTTGATAAACCATCAATTTAGAACTATTTTTTTATTAATTCATCATAATTAACATATCAATTTTGATAAATATTAGATCAATTAAAATAACTTGTGATAAGGAAGTCATTTTAATTGATCAGCCAAGGAACAAATAAGGAGAATTCTGTGAGAACACAAAAAGGTTTTACGTTAATTGAATTAATGATTGTAGTTGCTATTGTTGGTATTTTGGCAACTATTGCTATGCCCGTATTTCAGGATTATGCGATTCGAGCGCGTATTTCAGAAGGTTTAAGCTTAGTGAATGCAGCTAAATTGGCTGTGGCAGAAACTCAACAAACGACCGGTAATTTTCCAGGTTCTAATGCGGCCGCTGGATTGCCAAATACCATTAGCAGCCCTATGGTTGATAGTGTTACTGTTCGAGAAGATGGTGTTATTCGTATCACCTACAATACAGATGCAACGGGGGTTGAGGCAGAGCAAAATATTATTGATTTAACGCCAACACTTGCTGATAACTCTATTTCTTGGGATTGTACGGGTGGTACTGTTTTAGATAACTACCGGCCAGCTAATTGCCGTTAATTTACGATTTAATATCCTGCCTATAGATCCATAGGCAGGATATTCTATGACTATAAAGTCTGGGTGACTTCAGACCCCAATTACCGTTATAATCTGCCTACACCAACGCCGGTGTAGCTCAGTCGGCAGAGCAACTGATTCGTAATCAGTAGGTCGGAAGTTCAAGTCTTCTCACCGGCATTCTGATCTCGCATAAAATAGTTCATAATTTGCCCAAAATATGCTGTTCGTCTTTTAAAATATAAGAATAAAACTGCTAATTCTAAGATTTTGGCTATAGTTAATTAAACTATCTACCAATCTTAGGATGCTATGACGATACCTAATATAACACCATTAACTGGTTTGGCACATTTTTTAGTGCTTGATGGACATTTACAAGCCAATGTAGCGCTTGAGGCTGTTGAGCAAGCTAAAGAAAAAAATCAGCCATTCGCTAAAATACTGACCGATCGGCATATTTTGCCAGCAAGTACCATCGCTGAAGTCGCGTCTAAGCATTTTGGGATCCCATGGTTTAATTTGGAAGCATTAGATAGAAGCCAAATGCCACTAGATTTAATTGATGAAGACTTTATCAATCAACATCAAATATTACCTATAAAAAAACGAGGCAAACGATTGTTCATTGCTATTACCGATCCGGGGCAAGAACAACTATTTAATGATTTAAGCTTTAAAACTAATCTGGCAATTACCTGCGTGGTTGCTAATGTTGACGCATTAAATCAAATTATATCCGACACGTTACGCCAGCATCGTTCTAAAACTTTAGAATCTTATCTGGAACATGCCGACGAACATTTTCATATGGATATTACTACAGATGAACAAGAAGTATCTGAAGATGATAATATTGATGATGTCCCTATTGTACGGTTTGTACAGAAAATATTATTGGATGCTATTCAACAACATGCCTCGGATATTCATTTCGAATCTTATGAGCAATCTTTTCGTATTCGTTTTAGAATTGATGGGTTTTTGTATGAAAAAGCTGCACCGCCAGTGCATTTAGCCAGTCGGATTACATCTCGTATTAAAATTTTGGCTAATTTAGACATATCGGAGAGACGTATCCCCCAAGATGGACGCTGTAAACTCAATGTGACCAATAACCGCAGGATAGAATTTCGGATCAGTACTTGTCCTACAGTATCAGGTGAAAAAGTGGTCATGCGTATTCTCGATCCTTTATCTGCTGAGATTGGCATCGATAAACTTGGATTTGAAGAATCACAAAAAGAATTATTTCATTCAGCAATCACCCAACCACAGGGGATGATTCTAGTCACAGGCCCTACCGGTAGTGGAAAAACTGTGACATTATACACTGCACTGAATTTGCTTAATCAACCAGAGAAAAATATTACCACAGTTGAAGATCCTGTTGAAATTAAAATCAATGGTATCAATCAAGTCAATATTCATCCCAAAGCTGGTTTATATTTTACAAACGTACTAAGAGCATTTCTCAGACAAGATCCCGATATTATTATGATTGGTGAAATGCGTGATTTAGAAACAGCTGAGATTGCTATCAAAGCTGCTCAAACAGGCCATTTGGTCTTATCAACCCTACATACCAATGGCTCGATTGCATCAATTACTAGGCTAATCAATATGGGTGTTGAGCCCTTTAATATTGCTGAGACAGTTCAATTAATTATAGCCCAACGTTTAGTAAGACGCCTTTGTGACCATTGTAAAATTTCCGATCAGTTAGCACGTTACCAGTCTATTCCAGAGCTTATGGATGCAGAGAATATATTCCAAGCCAATGCTGAAGGCTGTAAACATTGTACCAATGGCTACAACGGGCGGATCGGATTATATGAAATGTTGCATTTAAATGAAGAAATAGCTGCTATGATTAATAAACGAAGCTTAATAACTGATATTCAAAAAGCAGCGCTGCAACAAGGATTTGTACCCTTGCGTCAAGCCGGTTATCAAAGAATTCGTTTAGGGATCACCAGCCTTGCAGAAGTTTACCGAGTTACGAAGGATTAAGCCATGGAGCCAATAAAATTAAATGCTCACAAAAGTTTTACCTTTATTTGGGAAGGCATCAATCGACACGGTGAGCATACCAAAGGTGAATTATCAGCCAATGATATTCAACATGCTAAAACTGATTTAATTCGCCAAGGTATTGTACCTAAGCGAGTTCGTAAAAAAAGCCAGTTATTTAGTTTCCGTTGGAAACAGCGCTCTATAAAATCTAGAGATATTGCTCATTTTTCAAGGCAAATGACCACGATGCTCAATGCAGGGATCCCGTTGGTTCAAAGCCTAGATATCATCAGTCGTAGCTATGATAAGCCATTATTTAAACAAACACTTAATATTATCCGACAGCATATTGAAAGCGGTTCTACCCTAGCAGAAGCATTGCGTAAGCACCCTAAGTATTTTAATGAACTGTACGTTAACTTAATCCATACCGGAGAAGAATCTGGTTCATTAGATACCATGTTTGATAAGGTAGCAAGTTACTGTGAAAAAACTGAAATATTACGCAATAAAATAAAAAAAGCATTATTCTACCCTTGCAGTGTACTCACCATTGCTTTAGCTGTAACTATTTCACTACTTATATTTGTAGTACCACAATTTGAAAGTATTTTCTCAAGTTTTGGTGCTCAATTGCCAATGCTGACTCGAACTGTAGTGCAAATATCAAAGATTTTACAACAAACTTGGTGGATTATGGGGTTGGCTATATTAGGTGCCATAATAATCTTCAAAAAGCTTTGGAAAAATCATCCAAAATTTCGTAATGCCATGGATAAATGGGTACTTAAAATTCCAATTTTTGGCTCTATTGTGCGAAAAGCGGTCGTTGCCCGATTTGCTCGAACATTGGCTATTACATTTGCAGCTGGTATTGCTTTAGTCGATGCTCTAAAATATGTAGGTCAAGCATCTGGGAATGCAGTTTATAAAGGCTTGATTCTAAATCTTCGTGAACAAGTTGCAACTGGAAATACTTTGCACAATACATTTAAAACAATGCAAATATTTCCCCACATGGTGACTCAAATGATTGGAATTGGTGAAGAATCTGGTAATTTAGAACTAATGCTTAATAAAGTTGCAGATCATTATGAAGATGAGGTCGATCGAATTGTAGATAATTTAAGCAGTTTAATTGAGCCAATTATGATGGTTGTATTAGGGGTTCTAATTGGTGGACTGGTCTTAGCTATGTATTTGCCAATCTTTCAAATGGGCCAAATTATTTAGCCAATGGATAATTTATTATTATTTTTAAATAGTTACAAAAATAGTCTTATATTACACATGAATTTGTTTTTAGGTGTAAATATTTTATTAGGACTCTGTATTGGTAGCTTTTTAAATGTTGTTATTTATCGATTACCAATCATCCTAAAGCGCTATTGGCGAATTTCATGTCAAGCATACCTAACAAACCATGAACTACCTAAATTATCTTATAAGTATCTAGCATGGCCTAGATCGAGATGTATGCATTGTGACCAACCGATTCGTTTACGGCATAATATTCCAGTATTAGGCTATATATGGCTTCGTGGCCGCTGTTACGATTGTAATAGGTCAATCAGTTGCCAATATCTATGTATTGAAATATTAACAGCTTTTCTATTTGCTCTAATAGCTTGGCACTTTGGGCTTTCCTGGCATTGGTTTTGGGCATTATGGTTGACAAGCATGTTGATTATTTTAACAGGGATAGATATTCAACATCAGTTATTACCAGATGAAATTACACTATTATTAGTCTGGCTGGGACTGATACTCAGCCTATGGGGATTATTTGCCCAAAGTCATGAGGCGATTATAGGTGCAATCGCTGGTTATTTAATACTTTGGACGTTTGCACATTTGTACCAAATTATAACGGGTAAACTTGCGATGGGGCATGGGGATTTTAAGCTTTTGGCTGCCGTTGGTGCTTGGTTAGGTTGGCAGAGTTTACCTATGATTGTTTTAATAAGTTCACTCGCTGGTAGTCTTATTGGTCTTGGTCTATTAACATTTAAAAAACAATCTCTACAAACTTATATTCCCTTTGGTCCCTATATTGCTTTTGCTAGCTGGATAATCCTTATCTGGGGAAAGCCTATTATGGCTACTTATTATCATATGATGGGATTATCATGCTGCATGTTGGGTTAACCGGTGGTATTGCCACTGGCAAATCAACCGCTAGTCAGTTTTTTTCAAAATTAGGAGTGCCAATCATTGATACAGATTGCATTGCTCGTAAGCTATTGGCTCCAACAACTTCTTTAACTCAATTGGTGATTAAACATTTTGGTCTCATGATAGTCAATCAAGATAATCAATTAGATAGAAAAAAACTTAAGCAATTAATTTTTAATGATTCTAAAGCTAAAATGTGGTTAGAAAAAATTATGCATCCATTGATTATAGATGAAATAAACATTGCATTGCAGACTATTAATAAATCTTATATTATTATTGTTATCCCTTTGTTGGCTGAAGGTAATTGTATCGATTTTATCGATAGGATCTGTGTAATCGATTGCCCTCAAAAAATTCAAAAACAACGACTACTGGCCAGGGAGACTATTGATGAATTATTAGCTGACAAGATTATTGCTCAGCAGTGTTCGAGAGAAAAACATCTAAATATAGCAGATGATGTTATAGATAATAGCTCTACTATCAAAGATCTAAAAGATAAGATAAAACAAATCCATCAAACGTATTTACAATTTAGTGCATTATCTTCTAATAAATCTTAATCAAAATTATGTTTTGAACTTATATTTAAATCGTTAAGAAGCTTTATAATTTTCTTCGTTTTATAATGTTCTTCCCCATAAAATTCTTTATAAAGTACCAATGCTTGTTCATAACGGCTTTTTGCCAACTCGTCTTCACCTAAATTGCTCTCTATTGTCCCTAGATTTATAAGAATAAGAGCCAATTGAATATGATTTTCACCATAATGCTCAGTTTGAAGTGAGAGAGCCTTGTCATAATAGCGTTTCGCTTGTTCATACTGACCTAGATTACCCTCTATCGTTCCTAGGCCTATTAAAGCACTGGTCAGTTGAATATGGCTCTCGCCATAATGTTCAGTTTGAAGCGAGAGAGCTCTGTCATAATAGTCTCTCGCTAAATCATACTCGCCTAAGTTCCTCTCTATGATTCCTAGATTTACTAATGTAGCTGCCAGTTGAATATGGTCTTCGCCATAATGCTCGGTTTGAATCGAGAGAGCCTTGTCATAATAGCGCTTCGCTTGCCTATACTCACCTAATTCGCTCTCTACTAGCCCTAGGTTATTTAAAGTGCTGGCCAGTTGAATATGGTTTTCGCTATAATGCTCAGTTTTAAGTGCAAGAGCCTTATCATAATAGCCTTTCGCTCGCTTATATTCGCCTAAGTCACTCTCTACTAACCCTAGGTTATTTAAAGTATTAGCCAGTTGAATATGGTCTTCGCCATAATGTTTGGTTTGAAGTGCTAATGCTTGAGTCAAATAGTTTTTTGCTAATTCATACTGGCCTAAGCTTCTCTCCACAGAGCCTAAATTATGTAAGGTATCTGCGAGTCGAATATGATTTGGACCGTAATGCTCGATTTTAAGTGCAAGAGCCTTATCATAATAGCCTTTTGCTTGCTCATACTGGCCTAAGTCACTCTCTACTAACCCTAGGTTATTTAAAGTATTAGCCAGTTGAATATGGTCTTTGCCATAATGCTCAGTTTTAAGCGCAAGAGCCTTATCATAATAGCCTTTCGCTCGCTCATACTGGCCTAAGTTTTTTTCTATTAACCCTAGATTATTTAAAGTACTAGCCAATTGAATATGGTTTGGGCCATAATGCTCATTTTTAAGCGCAAGAGCCTTGTCATAATAGCCTTTCGATCGCTTATATTCGCCTAATCTTAGTTCTACGGTCCCTAGATTGTGTAAGATATTAGCTAGTTGGATATGATCTTCGCCATAATGCTCGGTTTGAAGCGTGAGAGCCTTGTCATAATACCCTTTCGCCTTCTCATAATTGCCTAAATCACTCTCTATTATTCCTAAATTTACTAGCGTAGCTACCAGTTGAATATGGTTAGAGCTGTAATGTTTGGTTTGAAGTCCTAAGACTTGAGTGAAATGGTTTTTCGCTAACTCATGCTGGCCTAATCTTAATTCTACATTTGCTAAATTATATAAGGTATCAGCTAGTTGAATATGGTGTTGACCATGATGTTCAATTTGAAGGGTTAAAGCCTTCTCATAATAGCGTTTTGCTGTCTTATCTTGGCCTAAGTTACTCTCTACATTTCCTAGATTATGCAAAATATCTGCCAGTTGGATATGGTTTGGACCATAATGCTCAGTTAAAAGTGACAATGCTTGAGTGAAATAGTTTTTTGCTGATTCATGGCGGCCTAAGTCATTCTCCATACTTCCTAAATTTCCTAGCGTAGTTGCGAGTTGAATATGGTTTGGGCCATAATGCTCAATTTTAAGCGCAAGAGCCCTGTCATAATAATCTTTTGCTCGCTCATAATGGCCTATCCTTAGTTCTATATTTCCTAGACTATTTAAGGTATTAGCCAGTTCAATATGGTGTTGGCCATAATGCTTGGTTTCAAGTATCAGTGCCTTATCATAATAATCTTTCGCTGACTCATACTGGCCTAAATGACTTTCCACATTCCCTAAATTGCCTAAAATATTTGCTAATTGAATATGATTAGAGCCATAATATTCAACTTTAAGTGACAGAGCTTGTTGATAATAACCTTTCGCTGACTCATATTGGCCTAGGTCACTCTCCACGCTTCCTAAATTGCCTAAGGTAGCTGCCAGTTGAATGTGGTTTGGGCCATAATGCTTGGTTTGAAGCTCTAATGCCCGAGTTAAATAGTTTTTCGCTAACTCATACTGGCCTAAATCACTTTCTATATTCCCTAGACTATTTAAAGTATTAGCCAGTTGAATATGATGTTGGCCATAGTGCTCAGTTTTAAGTACTAATGCTTGTTCATAATAGTCCTTTGCTAACTCATACTGACCTAAGTGTTTCTCTATTATTCCTAGATTTCCTAGCGTAGTGCCCACTTGAATATGATTTTGACCATAATATTCAATTTCAAGCGCCAATGCCTGCTTATAATAGTCTTTTGCTGACTTATACCGGCCTAACTTTAATTGTACGTTGCCTAGATTATTTAAAATATTGGCCAGTTGAATATGATGTTTACCATAATGCTCGATTTTAAGCACTAATGCTTGCTCATAATAGCCTTTTGCTGTCTCATACTGACCTAACTCACTCTCCACATTTCCAATATTTCCTAACATAGCTGCTAGTTGAATATGATGTTGGCCATAATGTTGAGTTTTAAGCGTCAATGCTTGTTCATAGTAGCGTTTTGCTGAGTCATATTGACCTAAGTCACTTTCCAAAGCTCCTAGATTATTTAAAGTAGCTGCCAATTGAATATGGTTTGGGCCATAACATTTGGTTAGAAGTGCCAGTGCCCGGGTCAAATAGTCTTTCGTTACTTCATACTCACCCAATCTTAATAAAACAGTCCCTAAACTATTTAAAGTTTCAGCTAATTGAATGTGATGTTGGCCATAATGTTGAGTTTTAAGCGTCAATGCTTGTTCATAATAGCGTTTTGCTGAGTCATACTGACCTAAGCTTTTCTCTACAGTTCCTAGATTATGTAAGGTATTAGCCAGTTGAATATGGTCTTCGCCATAATGCTCGGTTTGAAGCGTGAGAGCCCTATTATAATACCCTTTCGCTCGCTCATAATTGCCTAAATCACTCTCTACAGTCCCTAGATTTACTAACGTAGCTGCCAGTTGAATATGGTCTTCGCCATAATGCTCGGTTTGAAGCGTGAGAGCCCTATTATAATACCCTTTCGCTCGCTCATAATTGCCTAAATCACTCTCTACAGTCCCTAGATTTACTAAAGTATCTGCTAGTTGGATGTGGCCTTCGCCATAATGCTCGGTTTGAAGCATGAGAGCTCTATCATAATAGCTTTTTGCTGACTCATACTGATCTAAACTACTTTCGACAGCTCCTAGACTTCTTAACGTAGCTACCAATTGAATATGAGTTGGGCCATAATGCTCGGTTTGAAGAGCTAATGCTTGAGTATAATATACTTTAGCTAAATTATAATCTCCAAAAAATTTTGCATTATTACCATAAAAACATAAAACCTTTGATTTCGAAATATTCCCCTCTATTGCTTCTAATAAATGAGCTATGTGAGGCGTACAATGTTTAATTTTATCATATATCTTGAATTTCTCTTCATCAAAATTATTATTAGCTTTAAGTTCAAAAGAATCACCATCAATGATGTTTTTAACCTTTTTAATATTTCCAATGGAGTATCTCTCATAGTTTTTAATATGTTCATTTAACTTTTTATTTATTAATTTTGCTTTGTCTTTATCTTCATAATACCGTTCTACAAGTCTATTAAAATTATCTAATTCATTTTTAATCGTCGTTGATTCAACACCTTGACCGTCTGTCCCTAAAACAAAAGGAATATTATAACTATTTAAATTCTCTACAAATCTTATGACAGCCTTTGAATCATTTTCTAACCTTGTTTGAATATAATCACTACTAATACATAAATTTTTATGTGTCGCTTGGGCTCCTGTTACCACATCACTGCCTAAATTTAAATCAACCCAAACTCGGGCAAAATCATTCCTATGTAACTCTGTAATCGAGCTCCAGTCCTCTTTATGTCCAAGATAGGCGCCATGGCCAAAACGAATGAAAGGATAATCTTTATCATAGTCCTCAACACGGTCAGATCGCTTACCATCAACCCATGCTATCATGCTCCTTAAATTTGACGAGCTAATCTCTGATACAATATGAGCTTTACTAACCTCACTACCAGATTGTTCTATTTTTAGATTGGAGATGCTTGTTAAATTTTCTTGATTAAAATCTTTAATCTCATCAATAGGTAACCATCCTGTAAATAAAGATCGATATATAAATTTTACAATATCATATCCTACATTATTATCTAATCTGTTTAAACTATAGGTCTTGACCATTTCTAGTAAAGGATATAACTTTTGTCTTAATATTCTAGGATGAGTTATAAAGCTACTCATCCTATTATTATTCTCTTCTGCCCATGTCCCCTTTCCTATATGTGGGCGTAACCAAAGATTTCTTTCTCCTCTCTCAATTTGTATCTCTCGTAGCTTTTCATATACAGCATCTAACCATCTATGAAACTTCCCAGTATCATAAACAAAATTTTCTGGCCCGAACATATCTACACCAGCCCAACAACCCCACTCACTATCTAAAGTCATATTGACCAATGTTTTTCCAATCGTTTGCTGTACATCTGAATCAGCTCTTACAACATTTACATTCACATCACCGGTTAAAAATCTTATATACAGACTATTCTTGTGAATTATATTTTGCCAATTATTTTTCTTAGCAGGATCTTGAGTTAACACAAGTGGCAAATAATCTTTATCTCCTTGACCACCATGCTGAACCGCTTTGAAGCCGAACCTTTCTGCATGTTTTTTTATCAACTCATAGATATTTTGTAATTTACCAAGCCTTATGGATATTTCACTAAAATAACTGTTTTCCACAGCTTCATTCCATAGAAGCCATTTAAATGACAATAAAGTCCAGTTTATATTATCTGCTTCTCTGCCTCTTAGAAGTCCTCTCAGTGCATAGGCGTCATCAAAAGGTATCCATAAAGATGATGAAAATGCAGATGTTATACTCGATTCAGCTATCTTCATCGCTCTTTTTAGCAGTGTTTCATCAAAAAAATCATTTTTATGAAATCGACTAAAAAGCCAATTATCTTCGCTAATTGTCTTATCACTATCTAATAAACACACTTGCCTAAATAAATAACTAAAAAAGTTATGTTTGCCTTCTTTAGGAATATTATTAGATGTTATTTTAGCTAAAAATAATGCTATTAGATTAGATGGGCTTTCATGTCTTTTTGTAATAGGTCCAGCTATGTCTAATAAACATCTAATACTAAGACAACCTGATAGTAATAACCCTGCACTATTCATTCCTCTTCCAGCACCTAATATGTGAGATTCATTGTCTATTTTTCTCATAAACAGCATTTGCTTTACTGTTTCTTGTAAATCATCACTACTACCATGAATAGATTGGCCTTTGTTGATGTCTTCTATGCTCAATACAATTAAACGAGATAATATATCCAATGCATCCAGCCAACCCGTATGGCTTGTATAACCATCATCTTTTAGTGATATATCAGCAGCATTAGGGATTAAATTAGTAGGAATTTGGGCAAGTTTTTTCATATCCCAATGTTTTTTTGCATGCCATAACATCACTTTGATTGCGTTAACTGGCAAAATACCGTGTAAATGATTAAGACTATCTGCTTGAGTTATTGTGTAATGATCTAAGGTTGATAATTCGTCAATTGTTTCCCCTTTGCTTTTATTTTTTACCTGAATCCCATAATTTTTGCTAATTAATTGGATTTGCCAATAATTATAATCTACAAATCTAATTAAATGACTTAATTTTTTATTAAATATTTTATGTATCCCATGAATATCATAATTAGTCATTGGGATTAATCGAGATTCAACTGATTTTGCTTGATTTAATGATCTGGTTTTTAAACGTATATTATTAGTAGAAAATACTATAATACTACCTATCTTATCTTGAATAGTAGATAAGTTTATAAATTTACTAACTGTTAATACAGATTTATTTACACGGCCACAACTGGTTATTACATCAATATCTCGAATAACCATTTGAGTCATTTTCTTGGACAGCCCCTTGGCTTGTTTCATGCCACCGACTCTAAATTCTAATTGCATGCCTGCAAACCAACTACGTTTACGCAGCCTGTCATGGCTCATCTCTCCTGTCAGCGCCACATAATGATTGACATGAAATTGACCTCGTATACGAATACCATCAATGGCTTTAACGCCTCGACTATTGAAGTGATAATAGGTTATAAATCCTTCCAAAGCACGATACGATGGTAAATGTCCACCAATGTCTATATCTATTCCACCCAATGGATGCTCTAATAAATCGGTCCACACTAAAGAAACTCGATGAGCTTTATCAACTTGACGACCAACCACTTTAGCGGATGTAGTTGGGATATAGCCATTGATACGACCCTCTAGATGATGGCCTAATAGTTCAGCACCTAGGGTGATTTGAGAGTGATATTGATTAAAAGCACTTAATCGCCGGTCAAAAAATCCATAGCTCCCAACAATAGTCTTATCTAAAAGCCGTCTATACCCTAACCCTACATTCCACTCTTTAGCTGCCTCACTATCCCATAGGCCCCACACTTGAGTAAACCATAGATTGTCATTCATGCCATACAATGGGATGATTCCACCTATTCGGCCTATGGTACGCTGATTGCCACCTTTTAAACTCAAATTTATAGTCGGTTGATAATCGGGAAATTTAAATAAATAAGGCTTAGACAATGCTTGAAGTGAATTAAAAAATATGTTTAATAGACAAAACAAACAGGCAGATTTTTTAAGAATTTTCACTGGTTTATACTCCATCATTACTACTGTCTAAAAATTCAATACCTTTAATCTTGCCTATTAACGTATAATAAGGGCTATCACTTATGGCTCACAGGTAAGTTAGGTTTTTTAGCTTGAGCAATTAATAGTAACTTAAAATATATCTAGATAGCAAATGTCATGTTTTATGTCTGCTTTAATACATAGCTTTTGATGCAATTATTATGCAAATTGATTTCTTAGTTGCCTATTTTGTTCGCCTGCTGAGAATAGAGTGATTTAATGAGATATCTTACAGATAGTTTCACTTGGCTATTAGCCAGGAAAACTAAAGCAATATCATAAAATTCATACTTCATAGACTTATGAAAACGCTCAATAGTACCATCGGTTTGAGGCGAGTAAGCGTTGGTTCTACTGTAGTCAATACCAAGGTATAGCTGATAGGCATGTGAATGGATTTTATCACAGTATTCTGTTCCCCTATCTGTGAGAACCCGTAAGATAAGTACAGATTGCTCTGTAAACCAGGGTAATACTTGAGCATTTAACATGTGTGCAGCTGTGATAGCTGTTTTTTCAGTATATAGCTTTGCAACGGTGACTCAACTATAGGTAGCAACCATTGTTTGTTGGTAAAATCTACCAACACCAAATAGCCGGGATGCTTTGTTTTAATCTCTCCATGAGCCTCTCGCTCATTTTTATATTTTTCGAGGCATTGAGGTTGTTTTTCAGTCAAAAAAATACTTTGTTATGGCAAAGTCAAATTGAATTTAAACCATCATCGGATATCAGAATACCTTGTTGTTTCAATTCATGAGAGACTCTTTTTTGGCCCAATACTGGATTAGCACGCGCTATTTTTACCATGGTATCTTCAATATGTTCAGGCACTCTGTTTTTGATAATCGGCTTCTTTTTAATGATTTCATCTAAGCCTGCTTCTCTGTATGATTCATACAGTTCCTTATACCCAGAGAATGTATCACGTGAATAGCCCATGATTTTACAAGCTTGGGACACATTGCCTAATTGTTTTGCAAGCTTTAATACACCTAATTTGGGCTTTATGATTTTTTCAGATAAACTACTCATTCTGACACGCCTTGAATGTTAACGTTTTATTTAGTAAATTAGATTTTAACCTAATTCACTGTGAGTCTCAGATCAAAGCCTTCTTTTTACATATAAAGCGATTGACGATCTCGCTCGCAAGAGAAAATTCAACCCATCATATGTTTCTCACATACTCCGCTTGAATCAGCTGCCACCACAAATCAAGATAGCTATTCTGGATGGAACATAGCCACAGCAGTTAAATCTGCAAGATATGTAGACACCATTCCCTGAATTATGGGAGGAGCAGTTAAAGCATTTTGGTTTTGTTGATTAAGAGAGCTTTTCTTTGATTTCCTGTAATGTGAAACGCTGCTCTTTGAGCAAATGGATTTGCTTGATACGCTCGATCATCTCATGTCCATAAAGCTGATATCCCGCTTCAGTCACCTCAGCCACCTGAAGCAAGCCTTCTTTAGTCCAGTGTCGAATTGTGGAGTTACTTTCCCCAACTTGTTTGGCAAGTTCGCCGATTTTAAGCAGCTGGTCACTATCGACGGGCTCGGCATCTTCGCCAGCTGCGGCCTTCAAATAAATATCTAGAGACCTATCCACTGCCTCGGCAATAATTTTGAAATAATCGTCTTTAGGGCCACCCAGCTGTGCTTTTTCCAGTGAGCCAATATAGGCCAAGCAATCACGCTTTCTAATAATAGCAGCAGGATATCCGCTCATCAGCAAAATCATATTCATTAACAAACGTGCGCTACGGCCATTGCCATCAACAAAGGGATGGACGGTGACAAGGTGATAATGCGCCTCCGCTGCTAATTCAACGGGATGAAGTTCTTGATCACATGAGAGCTGCTCCATGAAATCCTGCATTAAATTAGGCACCCTGCGTGGGTTTGGCAAAACAACAGCCGAACCAGAAATTCTAATGGGCACAGAACGGTAATGCCCTGCATTAGTGTCATCAATGCCTTTCAAAATCACATCATGGATATGCAAGATGTCTTTTTCTGTCAGGTTTGTGGGTTTGCGCTTTACCTGTTCTTTCACCCAGTCCAGTGCATGTGCGTGGTTTGTTGCTTCCAGATGTTCGGTTAAAGATTTACCACCAACGGTGAGACCTTTTTCAACGACTAAGGCTGTTTCCCTGCGCGTGAGGGTGTTCCCATCAATGGCATTACTGGTATAGGTGAGCTCTACACGGAACCAATCATCCAGATTACGGACAAGCGTATCCGGTAACGGACGAAAGCCGTCTAAGCACTTTTTTTTGTTGGTCAATTTATCAAGCTTCATACAATAAACTATAAACCATAACATAATGGTTTACAAGAAATTGTAGTGCCCCGGTGAAATTTTTTCCAAAAAAATTTGCACCCACCAAGGCCGCGCATGTCGGGGCTTTTTTTCGTCTCTTTGAATGGCCTGTCTCACTGGGTCTCCAGTGAGTTTTCGCCAGTCTCAGTTGACCCGCCCGTGTGGTGGCTAACCGCAACTGGAGACGAAAACCATAAGCAAGAACAACTATGAAAGACCCCATCCTTATGTCGTAAACTAAGTCTGTTATCACGCATGCAGTCTGATGCAGCACTCACAGCCATTCATGGTGTAGAAGCCGAGGACCTTGAGCAAGAGCTGATGCTGGATTGTTTATCCCGTAAGCAGGCTTATGATCCCGAAAAAGCAAAATGGCCGACCTTTGTTGACCGCATCCCTAACCACAAATGTGCTGCCTTATTGAAGTCGCTCGCACACAAAAACGTGGGTCCGGCATCTGTGACTTTTCACTCGATGTGTGGTTTGAGGGTAAGGACGGCGAAGATAACACTTTGCCTGACCTTGCAATCGAAGATCTGACCAGCAGCGACCTTCAAATTGATCTTGAACAGGCCGTTCAGCAGATGTCGCCGCATCTGGTGTCGCTGCTTGTTGATCTGCGAACGCAATGGTTTGATAAATCGTTGGCTGTTCATTTATTGCTAAATTTTGGGCATTATTTAATGTTATATTATTATCACCAGATGCTACTACTGCAGTATTTTGAACCAATTCATTTTGTCTCTCTACATCACTATCTATCTCCTCTTCTTTACCTTTGGCCCCTCCTAAACATCGACCACTTATAGTAATCCCATAAGCTTTAACTGGAATTAAGTGATTATCTTTCAGATGTACTGGTTTCAAGCACATAACTCTTGGCTCTATGACCATAATACTGTCTATCTTATCTCTACTAATTGATTGAGACGCTGTAAAATCTCTTATTTCCAATCCATTGGCCTTTGATATATCTGTTATCACATCAATCAATATCTCGTATCACCATCAAAGAATCCATAGTCTCTGATAATCCAATCAATAAATTGGTATCTATATCCTAATCCAATATTAGCTTCTCGAGCAGATTGATTATCCTCTAAACCAAATAATTGGTTAAATAATAACCCATTATCAGTCCCATAAATAGGCAACAATACCCCCAATCTTGCTAAATGACGGTGGTTGCCTGTTTTAAATGATAAATTAATATGCGGATAGTAACTTGATTGCTCAATGGACCGATTAGGGAAAGATGCAAAAAGATGGCTTGCAAATAAACTAGAGATAATTACAAATCGCAACATCATATGTCTTTAATAACGCCTTGAAATCTATTTCATTTCGTTTTAGCTATACTATGAACCATATTAAATGTATGTTGCTTAGTATATTGTAATAAATGCATCAATGAGGTAAAAAATGATTTAGGCAATTGTATATTAGCTTTAATGACCCAAATATTTGAAAGTGGCAATGCTTGGCACTTTATCGCATCTTTTTCAGTCATAACAATAAATGCATCTGTTAGATCTGTAAAGTCTTTAATATTGAATAAATGATGATCTGCAAACACATGAGGTATAAGTTCTTTGCAAAATGGAGCAATACTTGTAATAAGTTGATTTGGCTCACCAATCCCAGTGACTAAATGTACTGTTCGGTCTTTCAAATCAGTTAGTGGTTTTTTAATTTGATGGTCATGAATTTGATAAAGTTCTGTAGGCTGTAATACCATTTTATATCCTTGTACGCGCCCTTGGCCATTTTTTACAACAATTAGATCTGCATTTGATAAATTTGCAATAGGTTCGCGCATAGGGCCTGCTGGTAATAAGGCTTGATTGCCAAACTTTTCCACTCCATCTATAACTACAATTTCAATATCTCGCATCAGTGCTCTGTGCTGTAATCCATCGTCACTGATGATGATATCGCAATCATGTTGACTTAAGAGCCAAGCTGTAGCTCGAGCACGATTAGGATCGATTACAATAGGACAATTTAATTGTTTAAATAATAAACAAGGCTCATCTCCAACCTGAACAGAGCTATCTTGTGTTTGGACTTGATGTGGATAATATTTAATTTGACTACCATATCCACGACTAACAATTCCTGGCCGTTGCCCATGAGCTATTAGATAATTTGCTAACGCTATCACTAGAGGGGTCTTACCTGTCCCTCCTACTGTTAAATTTCCTACTACTATAACTGGTACAATTGCTTGATACGATCGAAACCATCTCAATCGATAGAGATAGCATCGAATTTTAATGATGATTTTAAATAGCCAACTTATGGGTCTTAGGCTGTAGTATATTACTGCTTTTTTCTTCCATTGTTGTCTGAACCAAACTGCTAATTTAGCCATAATTTTCTAAAGGCGATGAAGGTGGGTAGACAGAGTTGTCTGGGTATTGCATCTGATATAATTGTTGGTACAAACCAC
>Ga0215265_1049_pt1 | contig 25937 bp, 23 predicted proteins | sample JAMX8_100Endo3_C_FD_182615 | JGI IMG/M metagenome (GOLD analysis project Ga0215265, IMG submission 182615) | Enriched cells of freshwater protists from Biology Centre CAS, Ceske Budejovice, Czech Republic - JAMX8_100Endo3_C3 | ecosystem: Environmental > Aquatic > Freshwater > Unclassified ... | reverse complement strand
TATGGTAGCTGTGCGCAGCACACCCTCGTGTGCGCCGGGTTCCAAGCGACCGGTGGACTAACTGCTTACGGCTGCCACCGTTTGTTTAGTTCCACAAATGACCGCTTCAATTAGCGATTGGAACTTTGCTATGGATAACGTTGTTTTGGATTCGATGTCGTCACGCGACTCATGTCTCACTGACATAGCAATTTTATTGAGTGGCAGTTTTTCAAGCGTTGGTGGTAGTTGCGGAAAATACTCAATTCGGTCAGGCCGGTTCTACTCGTTGTCTAAGCGTATTGGGACGATCGAGAGGTCACGATTTTTCGGTTTGCTCTCCCGTTTTGCTTATTCAGACGATTTTCTCGAGCAGATTGTCTCCTAGGTGACACTTTGGGCTTTCTCGCCTTAATAGAATTAGAACTCCCATGTTTCACGCACGTTGTGAAAAGTGCATGCGCGCGTGGTAGGGCCCTTTGTGTATTCGTCAAAGGGCCATTTTACGAATCGGAGTCGGATAACAATGTATAAAAAGGCTGTTTCTCGAGTTTTTGCCCTGAGTGCTTGTGCAATATCGCTTCAAGCATATTCCAACGGCGTCACAGTTAATGAGCAAAGTGCAAGTGGGGCGGGCACGGCATTTTCTGGCAGGGCATCGACTGTTCTGGACGCAAGTATTATCTACGGAAATCCCGCAGGATTAGTAAAGCTCAAGCGTTCGGAGGTCAGCGGTGGTTTTGCAGTCATTGATCCGAGTATTGATATAAAAAATGTATCGAGCGGTGCTCGAGGTACTAATAAGGGTGATTCAGCTCCTATTACAACCATTCCGTTTGGGTACGCTTCGTCCCCCTTGAGTGATGACGTCAGTGTTGGGATAGGTGTGTATGCGCCGTTCGGACTGATCAACGACTATGAGTCTTCGTTCCAAGGTCGCTATCACGGTTCATATAGTATGGTAAAAGTCATCACTTTCCAGCCAACCATCAGCTTCCGAATCAATGACTTCATTTCTGTCGGAGGAGGTTTAACCATAAATCGTCTTGATGGCAAGTTGAAGAATGACTTGGCCACCGCAGCGCTTAACCCAACTGGAAAAGATGCCGAACTCAAGATTAAGGGGGATGATACTGCTATCGGTTATAACCTTGGTGTGATGATCGACATCAGTGAGTCCGCCACGTGGGGCTTAGCCTACCATTCCAAGGTTGATTATAGCCTCAAAGGCCACATCAGCGTTTCGGAGTCCCCCGCTGCTTTTCGCTTGAACGGTCGATACGGCACGAGCATGGATGTCACTCTTCCAGAGTCTGTCGACACCTCACTGACATACCGCTTCGATGAGAAGTTGACTGGTTACCTTGGCACAACTTGGACACGCTGGAGTCGCCTGAAGGATTTGACTGCTGAGAATGAAGGAATCCCTCCGCTCGGCGTCGCTTTAGGATTTGGGACGGTGGGTGAGGAGGTCAACTTTCGTGATATTTGGTCAGTGGCTGTAGGTACTGCCTACCAATTGACACCGCAGTGGGTGCTGCGAACTGGCTTTGCCTACGATCCGTCTCCGACGACGAACGAAGATCGGATCGTTCGCATCCCTGTGGGGGATCGTCGAACAGTGACTGTTGGCGCAGGTTACTCTCCCTTGAGCGAGCTGACATTCGACATTGCATATGCTTACCTTTGGGAAAACGCTGCTCCGGTCAGTCAGTCAAACTCATCCGGTCTCCAGCCCGCATACAGTGCGAAGTACGAAAATAGCGCACATGGACTGACAGCGCAGATGACTTATCGCTTTTGAGCGGGCGATGTTGATATCGCACTTCGGCGCCCTGCCGGGTAATTGCTCCGCTACGGTGGTTGTCAGATTTACTGGCTGTTCCTCATCTTTGCCAGAACAACCCTGACGATATAAAAGCTTCGTCTTTAAACGACCTCTTCAGTGGTTTTCTGGCCGCCGTCTGTACCGACAACATCACGGTATATCGCCTGTCGCTATACAGGGTATTCTGGATAGCGATGGGTCCGAGGCCGACTATATAACTCTGATAACATGATCTTCGCGCCTCGGTCATACCAAGGTTTCCAGATACTTGGGTCCGTTTAAACCCCCATTGACAAATTGGATGTAAGTTGTATAAGGCCGCGCGCTGCAATAGGCGTTTACGCGTGATGATCGGACGATTTACCAATTCATATAGAGTGGCCGATTCGGCGTAAGATCAGTCAAAGTTTCAGAGCGCGAAGTTGGCATTACGTCAATGAGACATTTGGCAGAACTCCAGCACTTGGTCGGTCATGATTTGTAATTGTTTATCCACCAGTTCGTCATTGCATGCACCGTCCGCCTCGAAAGTTGTCTGCGTCGAATTGATCACAACGCCCATAGGTGTGGGCCAGCCACGCAATGCATGAACGATACTGCGCAATCCCACTAGGGTAGCCGCGCCGGCCTGCCAGCCTGCCGCTAAACCGATGCAGCCCACGGCGCGACGACTTAGGTAGGGATGCGCATCGCCACGCGCCTCCTCCATATAGTCGAGAGCGTTTTTCATCAGTCCAGAAAGCGCTCCGTGATAACCGGGCGAGGCCAGAATCACGCCATCGGCTTGCCGTATCTCGTTGAGCAAATCCTGCACCAGTGGGTGGAAAACCGGTGCTGAGCCATACAGGGGTAACTGCAGTTTTTCTCCCCCCAACAGTTTGATGCGAGCTCCACCGTTTTCTGCATGACTGAGGACGTTGAGCAGCACTCGCTCAGTCATTGAACCGGAGCGAGTAGTGCCACCGATAGCCACGATATAAGGTTTTTTCATTTCAGTGTCTCTTCCGTGCAGATGAAGGCCGGCCGGCGAACGGCCTGCCAGTAGTCGTTGACCAAACCGGCGATTAGCTCGCGTGCGGGCTCCGAACGCTTGATCGCATCCACGCCGTGTCCCGCGGACCGTACTTGAGTCCAGCGTCGTTTTGCGCCTTTGGGATCGGCGAAGTCGATCACCGTGGACTTGCCCGGGTTGTCATCAGTGATATCCGCAAGATCCAAACTCTGCCGCAACCAGTTGGCTGCCACACCGGTGACTTGGTTGCTTAGCACCAGATCCTCGAAGCCAGATTCCACTAGCATTTTCCTGTAGTGCTCATCAGCGAGGCTTTCTTGGCAAGGAATGAAACGCGTACCCATGGATGCTAAATCTGCACCCAATAATTCGGCGGAGCGTACTGAAGCCCCCGTCATCAAGCCTCCGGCCAGAACCAAAATGCCGTCGAAGAACTCACGAACGGCGCCGACCATGGCGAAGCCGTTCATCTGTCCCGTATGCCCGCCAGATCCGGCACTGACTAAAATCAGGCCATCAGCGCCTGCCTTAGCGGCCTCCCTTGCATATTTCAGCGAGTTGACATCCGCTAGCACGCGGCCACCGTATCTCTGTACCCGCTCGATTACCGCCTTGGGACTGCCAAGCGCAGTGATCACGAGTGGTGGCTTGAACTCTTCAACTAACTCGAGATCTTGCGATAGACGATCATTACTGCGGTGTACCACTAGGTTGACCGCCCAAGGCGCATCCTTTTCGGTAAGCGTCTGGCTAATCTGCAATAGCCATTCTCGAAGAATCGCAGGAGTGCGGGCGTTGGGAGTCGGAAAGCTACCAATTACACCGTTTCGGCAACACTCGATCACCATTTGCGGTCCAGAAATGAGGAACATTGGAGCCGCGATTAGCGGCAATGCAAGACGTGAACGCCACTCCGTAGGAATGCTCATTGGAGGTCTCCTCTGTTTCAGAACATAGAGACGTTGGTATCGAGCCCAAGGAATAGCCGCCCGACCACTTCATAGGTGGATTCACTCACCATGAAGTGTTGGGTGACTACGTGGATGTCACGCAGACATTGCTGCAGGGGCGAACTGTCAAAAATCGAAGAGCCACCACCCAGTTGATACATGCTGGTAACGATGTTACGGGCGATCTCTACTGCGTAAGTCGTAGCCAAGCGAATATCGCGGCGCTTTTCAAGGGCAATCACACCTTGCTGCTCGGCCTCATTCCACGCCTGACGAACGGATTCCATCAAGAAAGCCCTCGCTGAGCGCAAGCCAGCCTCGGCCTTTGCTATTGCCTGTTGCGTGCCCGGACGTTGATCCAGGGTTTTGCCGCTGAACTGCGGTGTTCGCACTTTGGCTAGGTCGCACAGGCTGTCCAGCGCATGTCGGGCTATACCCAGCGCCACAGCACCTACGCCAATACCGAGCAGGCCGAATGCGGGAAACCGATAAAGCGTTCGAGGCAGCGGCTCATCATCCGTAAGCGAGGCGCTGTGATGTTCAGCTACGAATACGTCATGCACTTCGAACTCGCCGCTGCCACTTCCACGTAGCCCAAACGTGTCCCAGTTGTTCAGCCAAGTCACTTGGTCTCGACGGAATACCATCATCTGCACACGTGTAAAACCGTCGGCGAGGATTTCTGGTTTGCCCTGCTCGTTGAGGACCATGCAGCCACCGAGGACGATGTCAGCATTTTTGCTTGCCGACCCCCATGCCCAGCGACCACTGATGCGAAAGCCCGGTACGCCGTCGCGCACTTCACGTGTGGCTTTGCCACGCGGAGCGAACACACCCGCCGCCTTTAGCTGAGGATTGGAAAACAGTTCCGACGCGCCCTCATTGGGTAGATAGGCGGCGAGAATACAAGCGGTGCAGTCGATGAATGTGCACCAGGCAGCCGAGGCCTCGTAGCTTGCCAGCCGCTCAATAACTTCGACAAAGGTCTCCACACTCACTTCCAGTCCACCATACTCGCGCGGCGTCAGCATACGGTACAGTCCGGCGCCGGCCAGCGCTTCGGCCAAGTCTTGAGGCAGGAATCGATTGGCTTCGATCTCCTTGCTCCGGGCCGCACAGCGACGCCCAAGATCATCGGCCGAGGCCAAGAGGTCTTCACGCTGGGAATCGGAAGGGGCAACAGTGCTCATTTATTGTTCTCCTGTTTTCAAGCGGGTGGCAGACAGCTGCACAGAAAAGTACTCCAAGTGGAGTACTTTAACTTTTATCCGAGTGGATAATTTTGTCAATAGGCGCGTATCTGAAATAATCACCCCTCATGCCGCAGCCGGAAAAATTGGCCGTGGAGAACCGTCTTCCTCCTCAGGTCTTGTCATGACAGAACTGCATTCGAATAAACCGTCGCCGTCCCGCTGCGACGAAAACCTTTCCGCCAAAGGGGAGCAGCGCCGCCTTTCGCTGATTGAAGCAGCCATGCGTCTGATCGTTCGCGATGGGCATCACAGCCTCAGCTTGCGCAGCGTGGCCAAGGAGGCGGGTTGCAGTCATGGCTCGGTTGCTTACTATTTCGGTTCGAAGGGCGCATTGATGTCGGCAGCCATCGACCATGCCTGCGAGAAAATCGCCATCAGTTTCAGCGAAATCGCTCCTGACTTAGAGGCCTGTGCACACGACCCAGCACGGTTCGCTACGCTCATCGCCCAATACAACACTCGCCTGCTGATTGAGGATCGCAGTATGGGGATCGCTGTATACGAACTGAATCTTGCCGGTGCCCACGACCCGAGCTTGCGCCCAGCCCTATCAAAGTGGGGACGTATACACGCTGACCTTTGCAGAGAGGCGTTTCTGAAGCTCGGCTCGCAGGACCCAGGCGCCGACTTTGCCTTCGTCTTGCATGCCATCGGCGGCTTGGTCATTGCTCAGTTATCCCTTCCACGCAAGGACTTCGAACATCGGATTTTCCTACCCGCCATCGAGCGTTTGGTATTCAGTGTTGCTGGACTCGCGCCGAGAGCTGCTCAAGCTAAATCCTAGTGTGGCGTGTTAATACGTAGAGTAATAAAGCATTAAACAATATATAAGTTATTGTGTTACTCATGATTGTTGTGGGGGCTGACGTACCACGTTGAAGGTGGGGGCGCATTTGCCAGTCTGATCGAGGGGGCAGGGTTCGGTATTTAGATCGGCTTTTTTGCAGTTGTGTTGATATATAAGGCTGAGGTTGTGGAGGGTTGGCTTCTAATCAAGTCTGGCGCGTAGTCTCTTTTTCGTAGGTCAATAACAGTAATCGACGAGCGTATCGCCAACCACAGGTTGTCCGAATTTGCGTGACGGCTTGTAGTCGTGATTTGATGTGGTGAGGGCGCAACCTGGTAAGCCGTACCTTGAACATATTCTGGCGGCGAATAGGTCGGTTGGTTAGAGACGATTGATTACATGCGAAAGGGGAGTGATGAAATGACCGGTTTTAATTGGATCGAAGACTTGAGTCCTTCGGCTAGCGAAGCTTTGCGTGAAAAGTCACGCATACGTAGCCTGCCTGGTGGCATTACTCTGTACCGTCAGCGTGATCCAATGACGGAGGTCTTTCAGATTGTTTCTGGCGCGGTTCGGCAATGTATATTAACCGCGGATGGTCAAGAAGTTCTGATCTATATCTATAGGCCCGGAGATGTAATCGGTGACAGCGCTGTAGCTAGCAATGAATCGTATTCGATAAACTTTATCACGCGGGGGAAGTCGGTATTAAGAGTATGGGGTGCGCGTGACTTTAATGATCTTAGGGCTCGTTATCATGACATTGAAGCGGCTATAGTTGCGCAGACTAATCGTCGACTCAAAGGTGCGCTTCAGATAATCGAGGAGCTTTTGACGCTGCCGGTCGCCGCCCGCATAGCGTCTCGGTTTGTTTCTTTGGCACAGATGCAAAAGTCAGAAAAAGTTGCTGTCAGCCTGAGTTTGTCCCAATCAGATATAGGCTTGATGGTTGGCAGTGCTCGACCTAATGTTAACCGAGCAATAAGGGAATTGCGCGAGTTGGGTCTAATAGAAACCGATTACGGTAGAATTTTGGTAAAGAATAGGGAAGGGCTTGTCCGCTACATAAACGATCATGGTCGTCAAACTAAAAACAATATAGATGATGAATGATACGACATCGCGACGGGTGATGTTGCATGAGAAGGTACAAGAGTGTCATTTGTATGACGTTGTTAGGGGGCGACTCTTTCTATCATAGGGCCCGGTGTGTGACCCAAGGCGGATCGGGTTCATTACAAAAATCGAAGCGCTTTAAAATTGTTCTCTGATACGCACACGTCCGGTGGGTAGCATTAAAAATGAATAGTAATAATAAGCTTTTTGATGTGTCTGGCAAGGTTGCTGTCGTAACTGGAGGCACTCGAGGGATAGGTTTCATGATTGCCAAAGGGCTGGTGCAGAACGGGGTTAAAACCTATGTGGTATCTCGCAGTTCTGAAGCCTGTGCACAAGCAGAAGCTGATTTGAAACAATATGGTAAGGCGATCGCAATCGCTGCCGACTTGGCAGACCTAGCGCAGCTGGACGTTGTGGTCGAAAAAATTTTGGCGCGTGAGCCAGAAATCGACATTTTGGTAAATAATGCTGGCGTCACTTGGGGGGCGAGTTTTGATGCGTTTCCTGAAGCTGGGTGGGATAAGGTGATTGATCTCAATGTGAAATCTGTCTTCTTCTTAACTCAGCGCTTGGTGAACGCGTTAAAGGCAGCCGGCAGCCTCGCGGATCCATCTCGAGTGATTAACATCGGTTCTGTCGACGGGATTAGTGTTCCTGAGTTTGAAAATTATTCATATTCCACAAGTAAGGCAGCGGTGCACCATTTGACCCGCCATTTAGCGTGCGATCTCGCGTATGCAAACATTAACGTTAATGCTATAGCGGTAGGCCCTTTCAAAACTAAAATGACAGAGTTTATGCTTGGTAAGCATGGCGATGCTATAATAAAGTCAATGCCGCGCGGACGTCTTGGTATTGAATCAGATATCGTTGGAACCGTTATTTTTCTAACGTCCGCGGCATCGTCGTTTATGACTGGAGCAGTGATTCCGCTTGATGGCGGTTGTTCAATCAGTCGATAAGAATGCACCCGCTGATAGACTTTAAAAAGATCGAAATATTCTCTATTAGAGTAATTGAGGTGACCGGGTAGTTGTGAAAAATCAGTTTTTTCCACGGTCCACTCGCTGGTAAAAATCAAAGAATATTTAATGTTGGTGTTGCAATGTTCTGGAGGCGATAGTGGCCGCTGTGCTTGCGATGCTCTGTTTTGCAGCTTGAGCGCGCGTGAATATTTTCAGGGCGTTGCGGGGTTGTGAGTTAGAATTTTTTCCCAATGGGTTTAGGGAGGCGGAAGCCACGACCTTCTGGAATACTTCCCATTTTTTATTGCGGTAAAATTATTGTCTGCAGTGTACTTCGCTTTGGGGACTATTGTTAATGCAATTGAGTTATGGTCTGTGTGTCATCTAATATTAAATGTGATTTCTGTGTTCGATATGCTATTAATTATCTGCCAGGTGTTTGCTGTTTCTCTATGGTTGCAGTAATTAAATATCAAGCGCGTTTTTTCTTGGTGGTGATTGCGGTTGTTGTAAAACTCGGCTAGCTGAGTTTTCCCTAAAGCCATATTTACGGATGGGTTAATTAAAGAACACCATGGGAAAGAGAAATGCCCCGAAAGCCCCGAAATATCTTAGCTATCAGGAAAATTCTCGGATGGGGCAGGATTATTTCGGACATTAAAAAGCCGGCTTGTGGGCGGCGTTATTGTTGAGTTATGCCCAGATTTTACTGGCTTTTACGGCTTGTTTGATTTTTGTCCCCCCACTTATCCCCCCACTTAGGAGGTGAGTGAACTTTGGCCGTTGAGGCCCATTGCCCAATCCTAGCAAGTGCCATCGTGATCATCGGCTCTGTGTTGGCGGTCGTTAGACATAGACTACTGCTTTGAGAAACTCACATCACCTTTCTGTTGAGGCTAGCGCTGATGAGAGTAGGCGTATTCGCTTATTTCCGATGTGCGCGTCAATCCCGAGTGAGAAAGTGAGGCCCTGGAGCAGATGGTCATTCGCTCCTCTATGTCTGGAATGGACACAGGGTACGACACCGTCAATTCATCACGCACAACCCGAAAATCACTGCCAAGCGGACAGTTGCTCAGCCATCGTTTTTTACACATCGCCCAAGCGCTCAGCACGCTCAGCACGCTCAACGGTGCGAGCTACGGTTATTCACCACAATGAAGAACCTTCCTTTACAATCCGTGGCGCCGTGTAGGAGGTCAAATGGATTCTGGATATTGGGTCATTTTATCTTCTATAACGGCTGGCAGCGCCCCCGCATTGAAGCGATGCGTTTTGACCCGGTTGCTATGCGGCCATTGCCGCTGCTTTTGGCTTTTGGTCGGTCTCCTCGCACGCGATACCACATCGTTCGAGGTTGTCGGAGGGATAATCGTGGCCGGCATGAAAGCAGATGCCCTCTGAGGTCAAGCCATGACCATCAAATTAACGGCTAAAGTCGCCCCCTACTCGCTATGAGCAATTTGGACAGTGGTAAACCATGAACGCAGTAGAAATTGAATCCGCAATCTCGGAGCTGGCCCTCCAACCCTTCGACATGGCGGAGTTTCCGTTCGCTTTTCTGGCCGCGTTCGGCAACAAGGATACGGCTCTCAAGCGACTGCGAGCAGGCAACAATAACGCATCGGATGTGTCCGGTGGCGTACTACTGCGCAACAACATCCATATTGCGGCATGCGAACCCGGCACTGTCGGCGAAACTCTCAAAACGTTGCGCGCCAGCCAGGCCACTACAAAAAGCAAAGCCAAGTTTATTCTCGCTACCGATGGCGAAACCCTTGAGGCAGAAGAGCTGGTGGGTGGCGAGACCATCACCTGCGCCTATTCGGACTTCCCCAACCACTTCGGCTTTCTTTTGCCTCTGGCCGGGATCTCCACCATTAAGGAGATCAAAGACAACCCTATCGACGTGCGCGCCACTAGTCGCCTGAACAAGCTGTACGTCGAACTGCTCAAGGAGAATCCGGACTGGGCCAAGGCCGAGCGCCGTGCCGACATGAACCACTTTATGGCGAGGCTGGTGTTCTGCTTTTTCGCTGAAGACACCGATATCTTCAGTGGTGACGGCCTATTCACCAGAACGGTGGAGCAGTACAGCGAGCGCGACGGCTCCAACACCGCTCAGGTGCTGTCGGAAATGTTCCGCTCGATGAATATTAAACTGGCCGACCGCGCCACTGCTCAGCGGCGCTTGCCCAGATGGGCCAACGGCTTCCCCTATGTGAACGGCGGCCTGTTCTCCGGTAGGACTGAAGTGCCGAGCTTCACGCGCATGGCGCGTACTTACCTGCTGCACGCTGGAAACCTGAATTGGCAAAAGATCAATCCAGACATATTTGGCAGCATGATCCAAGCCGTGGCCGACGATGAGGAGCGAGGCTCACTAGGCATGCACTACACCAGCGTGCCCAACATCCTCAAGGTGCTGAGTCCGCTGTTCCTTGATGACTTGCGCGCGCAACTCGACGCGGCGGGAGACAACAAAGCCAAGCTGCTCAACCTCCGCAAACGTATGGCGCGTATCCGCGTTTTTGATCCAGCCTGCGGCTCTGGGAACTTCCTAGTCATCGCCTATAAGCAGATGCGTGAAATTGAGGCGGAGATCAATCGCCGTCGAGACGAGGCCAACAACAGGTCTGAGATCCCGCTGACCAACTTTCGCGGTATAGAGTTGCGCGACTTTCCGGCAGAGATTGCCCGCTTAGCATTGATCATTGCCGAGTTCCAGTGCGACGTGCTTTATCGTGGCCAGCAGGATGCTCTGGCAGAGTTTTTGCCTCTGAACGCGCAGAATTGGATCGTCTGCGGCAACGCGCTTCGACTGGATTGGCTGAGCATCTGTCCGCCAACGGGCACGGGCGTGAAGGTGCTCGCAGATGATTTATTCGGCACGCCACTGAATCAGAGTGAAATTGACTTCGAGAACGACGGCGGTGAGACATATATCTGTGGCAACCCGCCATATTTGGGTTCGACTTGGCAAACCGACGAGCAAAAAGCCGACTTGGAGGCCATCTTCAGCAAGTACACAAAGACGTGGAAAACGCTGGATTATGTTGCAGGTTGGTTTATGAAAGCCGCTGACTATGGCACATACACCAACTCGATCACCGCTTTTGTTACCACCAACAGTATTTGTCAAGGGCAGCAGGTTTCGTATCTATGGCCATTCATTTTTAACACGGGGCACGAGATAGCCTTTGCGCACACTTCATTCAAATGGGCGAATCTCGCCAGTCACAATGCAGGTGTGACGGTCGCTATCGTGGGCATTGCGCGGAATGCCGCAAAGCCACGTCGCCTGTACAGTGAAGGTGATGAGAAGCAGACAGTGTTGCGCGAGGTCGATTACATCAATGCATATTTGGTGGCAGGCGCAAACGTCATAGTCGAAGCCGAGACAAACCCGCTTGGTGTTGTTTCACCTATGACCAACGGCAATAAGCCTGCTGATGGTGGACATCTGATTTTGGATTTGACCGAGGCAGAGACCGTTCGCTCATCTGATGCTCATGCTGCGCAGTTCGTTCGACCCTTTGTTGGCTCTGATGAAGCAATCAATGGAAAACAGCGCTTCTGCCTGTGGATTAATGATGCAAGCGTTGATCTTGCCCAATCAATTCCGGCCATCTCCGCTCGCATGGACGATGTGCGTGTGATGCGCGAAGCAAGCACGAAAGAATTAACCCGCAGAGGAGCTCGCACGCCACACGCCTTTCAACAAGTCAGACAGAGAGGCGATGAAACTCTCATGGTAGTGCCTCGCGTGTCTTCAGAAAACCGACCCTACCTGCCTGTTGTGCTGCTTTCGCATGGGACCATCATCGGCGACCGGAACTTTGCCCTCTACGATGCGCCCCTCTGGAACCTAGCCATTATCGCCTCGCGTATCCACTGGGTCTGGATTGGCACTGTCTGCGTGCGGATGCGCACCGATTTTTCGTACTCCAATACCCTCGGTTGGAATACCTTCCCGGTCCCCCGGTTCACCGAGCAAAATAAAGCCGACCTGACCCGTTGTGCAGAAGATATTTTGCTGGCCCGCGAAGCTCACTTCCCCGCCACCATCGCCGACCTGTACGACCCGGAGAATATGCCGGACAACCTGCGCCACGCTCACGAGCACAACGATGAAGTACTGGAGCGCATCTATATCGGTCGTCGTTTCAAAAACGACACTGAGCGACTGGAAAAACTGTTTGACCTCTACACCAAGATGACGGCCGTTGCGGCTAAAACCGCACCCAGAGCAAAAAGGGAAGTGAAATCGTGACGGAACTAGCCAGCAATCCAACCAACACCTACACGGTGCCGTCGGTGTCTATCAGCACAGCGCGCACGGGGGCATCTAGTAAAGCTAACGAGCTGGGTATGCGCTCCATGCAGGAACGCGCCTATGCCAAACGCGGCGAGCAGTATCTGCTGATCAAATCACCACCGGCGTCGGGTAAATCCCGTGCGCTGATGTTTATCGCGCTGGATAAACTCCACAACCAGGGCCTGCACCAAGCCATTGTCGTGGTACCAGAGCGCTCCATTGGTGGCAGCTTTGCGGATGAACCTCTGAGCAAGTTTGGCTTCTACTGGGATTGGCAGGTATCTCCGCAGTGGAACCTGTGTAACGCCCCTGGCATCGACGAGCCACGTGTAGCCAAATCCAAGGTGGGCGCGGTAGGCAAGTTTTTGGAAAGTACTGATAAAGTGCTGGTTTGCACCCATGCCACCTTCCGCTTTGCGGTGGAAGAGTTGGGCATCGAAGCCTTCGACAACCGCCTGATCTCCATCGACGAGTTCCACCACGTTTCCGCCAACCCAGACAATAAGCTGGGCGGCCAACTGAGCGCGTTCATCAGTCGCGATAAAGTGCATCTGGTAGCCATGACTGGCTCTTATTTTCGTGGCGACAGCGAGGCAGTACTTGCCCCTGCGGAAGAAGCTAAGTTTGAGACGGTAACTTACACCTACTACGAGCAGCTCAACGGCTACCGTTGGCTCAAGTCACTGGATATCGGTTACTTTTTCTACACTGGCAGGTATGTGGATGCCGTCGCCAAGGTGCTGGACCCGGCATTGAAAACTATTATCCATATCCCGAATGTGAATGCCCGCGAAAGCCTCAAAGACAAGGAGCGCGAGGTTAACGAAATAATGAGTGCTCTGGGGGATTGGCAGGGCGTCGATCCCGCCACCGGCTTCCATCTCATTAAGACCAGAGATGGTCGCATCCTGAAACTAGCCGACCTGGTCGATGACAGCGACGCGGCCAGACGCTCCAAAGTGCTTGCCGCGCTGAAAGACCCTGTGCAAAAGAACAACCGAGACAACGTGGATGTGATCATTGCGTTAGGCATGGCGAAGGAAGGCTTTGACTGGATCTGGTGTGAGCATGCACTGACCATTGGCTACCGTTCAAGCTTGACGGAAATCGTGCAAATCATTGGCCGCGCAACACGTGATGCAGAGGGCAAGGAGCGATCACGCTTCACCAACCTGATTGCTGAACCCACAGCCGATCAAGCCGCTGTCGCCGAAGCGGTGAACGATATGCTTAAGGCCATTTCTGCCAGCTTGTTGATGGAGCAGGTGCTGGCCCCACGCTATGAGTTCACTCCTAAAGATGCAGGGCCGAAAGAGGGGTTCAATTATGGGCTCGTTGGTTATCAGCCGGGCGGCACTAACCTGGGCGTGAATGAAACCACAGGCCAATTCCATGTCGAAATCAACGGCCTGACCACGCCGCAAAGCGCAGAAGCTACGCGCATTTGCAAAGAAGATTTGAATGAAGTGGTGACCAACTTCTTGCAGGACAAAACCGTGTTGGAGCGCGGCTTGTTCGACAAGGAAAACACCCTGCCCGAAGAGCTTACCCAACTGCGCATGGGCAAGATCGTGCGCGAGCGTTATCCAGACTTGAGCGAAGTCGATCAGGAAGCCATCCGCCAGCACGCTATCGCTGCCATGAACATTACCCAGCAGGCCAAGTTAGTCTTGGGACAGGCCGATGCAAACGTTGGTGACGCCGTGCAAGGAAGTACAGCGCTGCTGGATGGCGTGCGAAAGTTTGTTAACGTACGCGAACTGGACATTGACCTGATTGACCGCATCAACCCCTTTGATGCTGCTTATGCAGTGCTGGCGAAAGCGATGGATGAGAAATCACTACGCCAGGTGCAGGCTAGCATTGCCGCCAAGAAGTTGAGTATTCCCGAAGACGAAGCTCGCGAGCTAGCAAGGCGCGCCTTGCAGTTCAAGAATGAACGTGGTCGCCTCCCAGACATCAATTCTGCCGATTCCTGGGAAAAGCGTATGGCTGAAGGAGTGGCAGTGCTAGCGCGTTACCGTGCGCAAGCAAAGGCAGCGCAGGCTCTTAGAGAATCTGACAATGGCTGATATGAACGATGACGAACTGCTGGATGCGCTTGGCATAGAAGTCACTCCGCTCAAGGCAGCAAGCCGAACCCCGCGTGAAGAGCGCATCATCGCCGGCTTCGAGGACCTCCTGCGCTTTTATCAGGCCCACGGCCGCACACCACTGCATGGAGAAGACCGCGACATCTTCGAGCGGTTGTATGCCGTGCGCTTGGATCAGCTACGCAAGTTGCCGGAAGCGCAAACCCTGCTAACTGAGTTGGATGGCCCTAACCTGCTGTCTAGTGCCCTAGTGGTCTCGGTGGATGTGGATGACCTGGATGAAGACGCATTGCTGGCGGAGCTGGGCATCGGCGGTGCGTCCTCCGACCAGGACGATATCACGGTGCTGCGCCACGTACGTTCGAGCACTGAAAAGCGAGCAGCCGAGGAAATCGCCGACCGTGCTCCATGCGCCGACTTTGAAAAGTTCCAACCGCTATTCGAGCTGGCTGAGAGGGATCTGAAATCTGGTGTTCGCAAAACCCTGCGGTTTGGACGCGATACCAGCGTCGAAACCGGAAACTACTTCATCGTAGGCGGGCAGCTAGCGTACGTTGCCGAAATAGGAGAAACCATCAAGGCTCCGAATGGGGAGAGCGATGCACGTTTGCGCGTCATCTACGCCAACGGCACGGAAAGCAACCTGCTGCGTCGGTCGCTACAACGGGCGCTTTACAAAGACGACACTGGTCGCCGACTGACCGACCCGGACATGGGGCCGTTGTTTGGCGATGCTCCAGAGCCTGACGACATTGAGAGCGGGACTATCTATGTACTGCGGAGCTTGTCTAGCCACCCATTCGTAGCCGAGCACCGCGAGCTGATCCACAAGATCGGCGTGACTGGAGGCAAGGTGGAAACCCGCATCGCGGGTGCGGAAAAAGACGCCACCTATATGTTAGCCGGCGTAGAGGTGGTCGCCGCCTACACGCTGCACAACCTAAATCGGACTAGGCTAGAGAATATCTTCCACCGCTTGTTTGGCGCAGCACAGCTTGATCTGACCATCGAAGACCGCTTCGGAAATCCGGTCAAGCCGAGAGAGTGGTTCCTAGTACCGCTCCATGTGATTGATGAGGCAGTTGAGCGCATTCGAAATGGATCTATTACCGAAGTGACCTACGATCCAGGAATTGCTCGCTTGGTCTGCTAGGGCTAATAAAGAAGCATAAGGCATGAACAAAGCCTCTATGCTGAAGATCCTTGTCATGCCTAGCGATAGGCTCGATTCACACAATCGTCTTGTCTGGCTATCTGGCTATCTGGCTTGCAAGAAAGGCAGAAAATCCATCATAATCCTGCCTTAATTTATTATTTTCGGGCCCAAATGATGAGCGACAGCGGCTCTAATAGGAACACTCAGCACGAGCCGGAGAAATTCGGCTCGCTCAATTTCAAGGTTGATCCAGACTTCAAAAAAGAATTTAAGGGCTATGCCGTAAATCAGGGAATGACCATGGTCGAACTGCTCAAAGAAGGTTTCGCTTTGAGCAAAAAGCAGCGTGACCGCCCATGAATAGCCGATACACCAGCATGTGTCGTGAGGTCTCCTGTGGTTAAGCTCTCCAAACCAGAGGCCTGGCTTACATCGCTCGGAACTGGGAGCAATCCCAGCGTCGACGGGTTGGAAATAGTCGCTACTTATGACAGTAAGGGCAGGTGGCCCGAAGAAGTTGCAATGATGGAGAAGGCGAGTGCTTATGGCGCATATGCGGTCTTCTTCGAAGCGAGCCGGCATAGCCGAGCCCCTATAGCGCAAGCGTTTATTTTCCTCTCCTCAGGTCCGGCTGAGGATGCTGCATTCGCTCAGCTTCATAAACGTCTTTGGAGCTGGGGTGGTGTTCCGCTCATTTATCGAAAGAGCCCAGGTCTAGTTCAACTCTTCCGTTGTGCTCATAAGCCTGACTTCGCAGCTCCCGATGGCATTCCAGTTTGCCGCCCAGTCAAGATGTTAAATCTCGCTGCCAAGGTTGCCGCGCCTGGCGCGTGGTGGGACGCAACACGGCTTCGTAATGGCACGCTCTGGGACGATCCTGCTGTTTGTAAGCAGATGTTGTCATCCTCCAAATCCGCACACAGAAGTTTGATCGAAGCAGTAAAGCAGCTCAGTAGAGATCTTCGCGAACAGAATTTGCTCAGTGCAGGGTTGCGTCGGCATCTACTCATCCTATCGCTGCTAATAGCCTATCTTGAAGAGCGTAGAATCTTACTGCCTGATTACTTTGCTAAACAAAAAGAGGGCGCGACCCGTTTTTTTGAGGTTCTTGGTGATGGCGCTGCTTTAGTCTCAATGTTGAAAGACCTCGAAGCCCGCTTTAATGGCCATGTTTTTACGCTGACTGACGCAGAGCGTGAGGCGCTTATCGCTTCTCCCGATTTAGCTCGTTTTGCTCGTCTGATTGAAGCTCATGAAGAGTCTGGTGGGCAACTTACATTTTGGCAGTTGTATTCTTTTAAAGATTTGCCGGTCGAACTGATAAGTCATATCTACCAGTTATTTGTTACTGACAGTAATAGCTCGATTTACACTCCTCCGGCTCTCGTCCGATTGATTCTCGATGAGGCTTTGGGTTGGGAGCGCCTTGACCGCCTTATTGAGCGCAATGAGGTGATTCTCGATCCGTCTTGTGGGTCGGGTGTCTTTTTGGTTGAAGCTTACAAACGGCTCGTACTGCACTGGCGTAGTCGTAACATGTGGGCAAAGCCAGGTGTGGAGGAGCTTCGAGGTCTTCTCTTTCATGTGCATGGTGTTGACCTTGAGAAAGGTGCCATCGAGCTGGCAGCCTTCAGCCTTTGCTTAGCTCTTTGCGATGCGCTGGAGCCTGAAGCGATTCGTGTAAGTGTGAAGTTATTCCCAAGTTTAGACGGTTCCACCCTTCATCACAGTTGCTTTTTTGAAGCTAAGGAAAAGCAGCTATTGTCGAGTAAGGTTGGGGTGGTCGTTGGCAACCCTCCATTCGTTTCGAAGTTGGCAACGGCTGGATCGCGCCGTAGTCGTGATCGATATGAGAAAGAGTATGGAAGGCTGCCGGACAATCAGATTGCTTATCTTTTTCTGCATGAAGCGATGGAGTTGGTTGTTGACGATGGCATTCTAAGTATGCTTCAGCAGTATGGATTTATTTATAATCAAAAATCTGCTGATTTCCGCGATGCTTTCTTGGATCGTTGGGATCTTCGTGAGTTATTAGACTTTGTATCGGTGCGAGGGCTATTTCAGAAGGGAGGCGCGGACACCAAGATTGTGGTGGTGGTGGCAGCAGCGCGACGGCCGCCCCCTGCTAGTAAGATTCTACATGCGGTATTTCGGCGCAGTGGGCGCGCGGACGCAGAGCAAGGTTTCGATATCGACTATTATGACTTGCATTGGATGCCTCGTGCGCTTGTGCGGTCTAACCCGATAGCTTGGCGATCCAACTTGCTTGGTGGCGGACGCGTCTATGATTTCGTTAAACGCCTAATGGGCTTTCCAACATTACGTGAACACGCAGAACATCAGGGTTGGGACTTCGGAGAAGGGTTTATTGAGGGCGCTAATGGGCTATCAAAAAGTGCTGACCATCTCATTGGTCAAGCATTGATTCCGCCTAACGCACTAACCAAGGATGGGTTGGACATAAAAAAAATTGATAAGGTTCCTAATAAGCTAATTGAAGGTCCGCGTTCCGCTGGCCGATTTACGCCCCCCCTTCTTCTCATCCGAAAACATGCAGAGCTTCAACATGTGGTGTGGAGCGACAGCTATATAACTTATAAAAACGAAATTATTGGCTTTGCTGCGAATGGCGGTGAAAAAGTTGAATTAGATCGCGTGTCGCAATGGCTGGAGAGGGAAAATACTGTTCTTCGGGCTTACGCTGCTGCCATCAGTACGCGACTTTTCACTCGCAAGGCGACAGCTCTGTCCAGCGCCGATATCTTGACACTGCCTTATCTAACTCATGGGTCACTAGAAATAAGCGCAAACGAATCTCTTCTAGCAGCCGACATTGTGGGCAATCAGTGCGATTTTATTCGCTTAGGTGAAGCGTCAGCGTCTTTGCGTGATAGAGCAGATGATGCTCTGCCTGGTTTTGCGACCTGTTACACGAGTCAAATTAACGCAGTCTATGGAGACGTACCACTTGTGGCTCTTCAGCCTCAGCTTTGGCCGGGTTTGATCTGCTTTCCGTTTGTGTTCGGTGATGGTGTCGTGGATTGGAAGGACGCGGAAATGTTGCAGGGTAAGCTCAATCATCTCCTTCACGAGCAGCGTTGTTCTTCATTATCAATAACGCGAATCGCACGAATTTACGATGGGCAGTTCATTTTTCTACTGAAGCCTGATCGACTTCGCTATTGGCTGGGTTCTATTGCCCTACGTGATGCAGACGAGACTTTGGCTGATTTGCGAATGCAGGGGCTTTAAGAAATGCTGGCAGATGATGGAGTGTCACTAGTTCAGTCTGGAGTGATTTCACCCGGTATTCACCTTGCATCAACATCGTTATTGAAGTTAATCGACTTCATGGCGGACGAGCTTCCAAGGTGGCGTGATCGCTCAGAAAGAAAACCCGCGACTTCAGAAACGACGCTTACATCTCAGTTTTGCGCACATATGAACAGTGCATCGCGTCAGTCCAGCTGGGATTTTCTTCAGTTCCGGACTGAGGAACCCGATGAGGTCGTCGGTGGGCGGAAGATTGACCTTGTACCGGCGCCTAGTGGTTGCGTTGTTTGGATTAACGGGCGCAGGCATTTCGACTTCGACCCCCTGCTGCCGATTGAGTGTAAGCGTCTACCGACACCGCCTGGCTCAAAACGTGACAAATTTGAATATCTTTATAGTAGGCATTCAAGCACCGGAGGAGTTGATCGCTTCAAGGAAGGACATCATGGGGCTGGGCATGTTCTGGGCGCGATGATTGGGTTCATTCAGGATGGAGCAATAACGCCTTGGGAGAAGAAATTATTGTTTTGGACCAAGACTCTCGCTCGAGCAAAAATCGGCGGATGGGCAGTAGCGGACCGCATTGCTCTTCATAGGCACGACGCCTCTTTAGGGCTTGGAGTGTTACGGTCGCTCCATACACGTAAAGCGGGATTAGCTAATATCGAACTGCGCCATCTTTGGATTGAGATGAATTAATTCGAGGGAGTTACTCCATATCTGGATGCCAGGTATGAAGTGATATTCAAAAGGCAGCAAACAGAGGCTTTGTTCAACGGCTTACATAACCCGTTGTTTTGTATGGTTTAAGCGTTAAGGCCGGTTGCTCTTGGTTGTGAAATCACGGGCGAGGAGGTAGGAGTGTGCGTTCGAAAGAAAACGTTGGACGAGGGAGGCATACGCCTCCCTCTTAATGTGCAAGCGCTTTACACGACCAGTCGCAGAGCTGTGCTGAGCGCTCGTTGTTTGATGACGGCGCCTTGTCCGAACCAAGCGGCGTCCATGCGATACTCGTTATTGCGAGCGCGACGCTCGTGGTCTATATACTCTGTGACTGCGTTGAGCAGGCCCCAGGCGGTGTCTTTGGCAGCTTCCAAATCAGCCCCACGGCCCTGACCCTCATACATCCTCATCACCTTGTTTAAGGCCTTTCCATTAGAGAAATTGTTACGCTCTGGGCGATCTGTCAGGGGTTCGCACAGCACGCTCTGTAAATAGTCCTTGGCTTCATGAGCTTTGACAGGGCGGGCGGCTAGCGTGCGCATGCGATACATAAATTCGTCCCATTGCGAAACGGCGATGCCCAACTGCTTCTTAACGACACCCGGATCGAAGCGTGTGCTATGCGGCACCTTGATAGCTTGGCTGGCGCCATTGACAGCAATCGTCAGGGTATTATTGCAGACAACTCTGACGGTCGTTGGCGTTGCCGTGGTCGCGAGCGTGCCGTCGCAGGATGTCGCGAGCAGCAGATAACCATTGACTACGTCATTGCCCTTTAGCGCAATTGACTGCCCGGTCCGAGCCAGCGCCCAGAGTTTGCGCCCGCCCTTGAGTACTCCGGCGGTCTCCAGCTCATAACCCGAGCGTTCAGTTAGATCCCTATAAAACTCTAGGACCTCACGCGGCTGCACCACTTGGTAGCGTTGTGAAACCACTGACAGGGCTTCCTGGGTGTCCGAACGGTAGAGTACCTTTTGTTCGGGAAACGAACGAATAGGACGTTGATCGTCAACGGGGTCGGCCGCAAATCGCACGGGCGACTCATTGATCTGCCAGCTCATACCGGCTTCCTCTAACCAGGTCTCCAGGGGTTGCTTGGACGAGAGGTGGTTGCCCAAGCCATGCCAAGGCGTATTACCAGCGTAAGCCATAGTTTCTACAAGATGTGACATATCTTTTCTCCCGACAGACATAAAAAAGGCCAGACATTTAGTCTGGCCTTTATGAGAAATTACCGCGCTGCCGAATACGCTTATGCGTTGCGGGCGTGGGTTATCAATGCATGGTTAATTTGAATATGTAATCTCACCAGTATCTGTGGTTAGAGTCACCTCTCGGATATTGCACCCACCATTGGCGAATATCTTTAGCTCGCCGCCGAACAAGATGTCTACAGGCATTTGGTACACAGATCTTCCGGTGCAATTACCCCTGTTTATTGTGTAGCCGAGTAACTTAACCTTATCAGCCACTGAAGTCACAAATATTGTTGGAACGCCCTGCGTATCGCCAACAGATATTTCGAGCGGCAACTTATCTGCTTTTGAGCAAGCGGATGTGAGCATAAGTGACGTAAGCAGCAAAGAGCCGAATATAGGTCTCATCGTTTCTCCGGGATTGATGAAGTATCAAGCTTGGCCAGGTAGGTACGGCTTCGTTAAATGTTAGTTGCAGTTGCGGGGTGCCTGGACCTCAAAGTCCCGGAGCTTTCCCCATCCGACTATTTTTCCGGCGTTGGCCTGTGGGTCCGGTAGCGAATAGTCCGGAACCGTAACCAGCATGATGAATCCTTTCTCTTCAGCACTGATTTGGTAAGCCTCCATCGAAACAAGCGGTTTGATGGCTGCCTGTGGAGACGGCTGATCGGAGATGTCGATGGCATGTACGAACGACAGGTTGCCGTTGGGGAGGGTTTTGGTTTTAGGGAATACGCATTGGCCAACGTGGCTTGAGGCATTTGCGCCATTCGCCGCGAGTAAACCTACCACGATAAATGAAAGTACCTTTTTCACATTACTCCTTAATACGGCTCAAAATGGGTCGTAAATACCGTGGCCGTATAGGCATCATATCTACACCATCGTCGCCATGACAAGAGTCTCCGGTGCACGCGACGAAGATGCTAATTTGGCCCGGTTCGGGGTAGCGGTGCGTGCTCGACGCAACGTCTTGTCCCTCTCACAAGAGGCGCTCGCCGATCTTGCAGGCATTGACCGATCCCACATGGGGAAGATTGAACGAGGAGAAAGGAACGTTACGTTTCTGAATATCGTCAAGATCGCCGAGTCCTTGGCCTGCAAGCCTTCTGATTTGCTGAAAGATGCAGGACTGTAGGCTCAGATTTTGGTCTATACACGGCTGCTGAAGCAGAAGCCGCAGTCCAAGCATTCGAAGTTATCTAGCACTTCTTCGTCGACGGCCTGCCCCAATTTCGCTCCTGCGATCCCCCCCGCTGCCCCGCCGAACATTCCGCCAAAGATGGCTCCAGCGACCGATCCTAGCGTCAGTCCGATAGGGCCCGCGAATGAGCCAATTAGCGCTCCTGCTTCGGCACCGCTCATTGCCCCGGTAAAGCCTCCTACGGCGCCCGTAACTCCCCCTACAGCACCACCTACCTTCTTCCCGTAGTTCTTCGTTGTCACATGAGTGGAATCGCAGCTTGGACAAATCATGATTTTTCCTAATCGGTGATTTTTTGATTGGTTGTGAAAGCTGTGGTGCGGTGATTCAAATGAATCTGCCAGCTCTCAGAAGGGTGATATATGTCCAATTTTTTCTGGGTTGCCTTGCCAGGTGGGTTTCCCCAGCGGGCCCCGGATTCGTGGGCCTAGGATCTAACTTTCGGGGGAGGAGGAACTAAGTCTTCCGAGCTGGAGCGCTCTTCTACGGTCCGCGTTGACTCAGGCGGGTGATGCCACTACGGGTTGAGCAACACGATCGTGTCGCCGCGGTAAAAAAATACACAGCAGCGCTTAGCTTCGATTCGGTTGGACAGTCGCATAAGCTGAAATCACACCGAGCATGCGGCCTATTGGAGAGAGACATGAAAGCTGCCCCCGACGGCATTTTGAAGATTCTGCGGCTTAGTCAGGTACAGGAACGGATCGGCCTGAGCCGCTCCACGATCTATGACCGTATGAACCCGAATTCACCTCGCTTCGACAGCACGTTCCCCCGTCCCGTGAAGCTGGGGGCGTCCGCTATTGGCTGGTTTGACTCAGCCATCACAGAGTGGCTGATGGCTCGCCGTTAACTAAAGTTTTCAGCATTCCAAACACTAACTATTTTCGCGATTGAGAAGATCAGAGTGCAGAGCTGCCCGAGTTTAGCCTGTGGAGATTGCTGTGAGCGGCAGCTTTAGTTTGAAGGCAATATAGGAGCTTATGTTATTAAGTAATGCGAGTGTCAAACAACTAGGTCTAAATGTCGCCTAGATATTTAGACCTAATGTAAGGTTGGTGTCTGCAATGTTGAATTACTACATCTCAGAATTTATCACACCGGTAAATGAATCGCCAAAAAAATAGCTTGTCACAAGATGAAATTTTAAAAGGTAATCTTGAGGACTTTCTTTATGGAGTAGGCGGCAATCGCGACGAGCCAAAAAATGTAGAGGGGTTTAACGCAATTTCTGACGTGGCAAATGTTATTGATACGACCATACGTTTGTTGGGTTCCGCTCAAAAAGTTTTTACGGCTGACTCTTGGGTTGTAGGAGGGTTACTTAAGTTAAAATCGTTGGCGTTGTCCGTTAGCACCTGTATACGTACAGACTTCTCACGAATTAGTGATCTGTTTCCGCACAGTGAATTTAATCCATATTTCAAGCTTTTTAAAGATCAGGTTGAGGCTCTCGATCCAAGGCTGTTAGGTATGTACAAATTAACGCATCCGTTGAGTCAGGCAGAATGGGGGGGAACAGTAGCGGAGCTAAATAATTTCGTTAGCGAAATCCGTAAGCGCGCTAATCAGGCAGAGTTTGTTAAGCTCATGGAGCACCACGCGAGGAATGCTAATAAGAATCAGGCGGGTCTACATGGTTATATCGATAAGCTGTTCGATTATTATCCTAGGCTGCTGGTAGTTCGAGTCGATCTTAGCTATCAGAAAGCGAGTGCCTTAGCATCTAGGGAGTCTATTAGTTACAAGGAGGCGAACGATCATCGCGTTAAACTACTTAATGACATACGGTATCGACTATTTAAGGAGTGCTACGTAGGGTTCGCTTGGAAGCTTGAGTATGGGCTGATGAGCTCTCTTCACTATCATCTACTCTTGTTTTTGGATGGCTCAAAGATACGACTAGATGTCAGGGTGGCAAAAATCGTAGGGGAGCATTGGAAAACCGTTGTAACGTGTGGTAGAGGTAGATACTGGAACTGTAACGCAAATAAAGCAGGATATGGGGCTTTTTGTGGTCTAGGCATGATTAGCCATAACGACAAAGCTCTTCGAGGTAATCTCAGAAAGGCCGCTAACTATCTAGTTAAGTGTGATTACTTCGTTCGATCAGCCATTCCTTCCGGTCGGCGAACATTTGGGAAGGGTATACCCCCAACTAGAACAAAGTCTAATCGGGGGCGACCAAGGAAAGGCTAAAAAAGGGCGTCTAATTAGACGCCCTTTTTTATTTGGCTTTATATGAATGCGCCTGGTAGGCCTCATTTATCTCAGTAACTCCAGACTTCTTAAGCCAGTTTGTGGCGGCTTGATGGAAGTCTTCAATTTGAACATTAGAGCTGGGATCTTCTGGAATGAATTTTTCTAACTCTAGGTATATCGTTTCTACAGCTTGTTTTTTTGTTTTCCATCCTCCTTCCGGCGCACGGCTTTTCAGTAGTTCAACCATGCGCGCTCGAAATGGAGCATATTTTTCGTTGGTGACTTTTCCGCCAAGTTGTCTGCCTAGCAAAGCATTTTCTGATGTCCATCGTGCTTCATTAGATTCAGCAAGCCAAGTCTCAGTCTGGCCAATCAAGTAACTTGTGTGGCAAAGCAGCGGCCATGCCGCTGCTTCGTACCCAGATTCTATTAGTTTTTTTGCCTGTATATACGCTAAACAGGACATGTGAAACTGCGCTTGCTGTCTGTCCAATCGCTTTCGTGGGATCACAGACTCAAGATGCAAATCCATTATCTCGTCTTCAGTTATATTGCCTGCTTCTATCGCTTGTGATAATGCTGAAAGTATCTCATCTAAGTCCAGTGGCTCCTCGAAATGTATACTTATCTCTTTTAGCCTTCCGTGTTGTGTCTCGATGGAATCCTTAACGTTATTCGGAATATTTTGGAAGATGAGGTCTTTGGTAGCTTTACTTAATTTTTTCATTAGCGATCACTGACTCCGGAAGCAAAAAGTTTACCCAATCTTTCATAAGTAGGCGTCGTTTGTCGAGAAAATCAGTACGAGAGTAGGCTCCCTCGGTTTGATCTCGCTCATCATGTGCTAACGCCATTTCACAGATCTCACGGTGGTAGTGTGTGCATTCACCTGCCCAGTCACGAAATGAAGATCGAAAGCCATGGCGGGTGATGTGTTTGTAGTCCATGTCATGCAGGAGTGTACGGATTGCGTTTGCATGCATGGCTCCTGTCTTGCCCTGGCCTGGGAATAGAAAAGGACTTGCTTCGTCTCTCGAAATGCTCCGCACGAGTTTTACGACTTCCTCCGCTAGCGGAACAACAAAAGCTACCCGCATTTTCATACGCTCGTCGGGTAGTGACCAAGTGCCGGCTTCCAGATCAAACTCATCCCAGCGGGCGAACCTCACCATGTGGGCACGCGCACCGGTCATGATGAGCAATCGAGCAGCGAACGAAGCTGGGGTGTTGTTTGTGCTAAGTCTGGTCATCAGCGTAGGCACATCCTGCCACCGCATGGCTTCAAAGTGCTCACGCTTCCGAGCCTTCTTCTTCTCAGCGCGGCTCAAAAGATTCTCCAAGTGTCCGCGCCAGCGAGCAGGGTTCTCACCCTCTCGCAGGTTGCGTGACTTTGCGGCTTCCAGAATCTGTTCTATCTGCCCACGTACTTCATCGGCGGTTCTTGTTTTAGTCGCCCAGATTGGTTGCAGAACCTTGAGTACTTGAGGAGTACCGATCTCACAGGCTGACAGTTTGCCGATATGGTCAAAGGCATAAAGCTCAAGCTTGCGCAGCCAGCCTTTACGCCACTTCTCCGACCATGCGGCACCGTGTGCGTTACGATATTCCGTAGCGAGCGTCTCGAACTTCAGTTGCTTCGCTTCATTGGCGCGCTGAGCATCGCGCAGAGCTGCGCGTTCGATGTCGCGAGCTGCTAATGGATCTACACCGTCGCTCAGCTGACTGCGTTTGGCGCTGGCTGCGAGCCTGGCTTTCTTAAGACTCACCTCAGGGTATGAGCCTAGGCCCATCTCTCTCCGGCGCCCCGCCAGTTGGAAGCGAAGCGTCCAGGATTTACTTCCGCTAGGTTTGATTTCCAACCGTAGGCCATCACCGTCTT
>Ga0215265_1045_pt1 | contig 29252 bp, 25 predicted proteins | sample JAMX8_100Endo3_C_FD_182615 | JGI IMG/M metagenome (GOLD analysis project Ga0215265, IMG submission 182615) | Enriched cells of freshwater protists from Biology Centre CAS, Ceske Budejovice, Czech Republic - JAMX8_100Endo3_C3 | ecosystem: Environmental > Aquatic > Freshwater > Unclassified ... | reverse complement strand
CACTTCCCCTTGCCGGGTGTGTAGAGGACTTTCACCTCCAAGTCACCCGCTCGGCCACCATAGCCAAGCAGGTTGCGCTTGCGCGCAACGCGCCATGCCTGGCGCACAACGAAAAAGACCCTGACGCAGAGCGACAGGGTCTTGATCGAAACGCTGGGCCTGGGCACCTCTCCTACAGCCTTGAGAAAGGCTGCACGAGGGGTACCCAGATAGAGTCATAGGTGAGGAGAACCATTTCAAGACCTTCGACACATGGTGTGAAGGTGGAGCAACCAAATATTGAACTGCGCATCAAGAGCTGAAATCAGCAAAGAGCAGCGGCGAACATTATTTGGAGCAACAAATGCGATCAACATCGAACCTGGTTAAAGGTCGAAACGCACCTCTCAACTGGAAATATGATTCCCAATTGAGGTCTTAGGTATCGTAATCGAGACGGCGTTCTGCGACAAACTAGTGACGAATGATGAGTGCGAAAGGACTCACACAAACGCCAAAAGCCAAGCAGACAAGCCACATGCAAACAACAGCAGCGATGGACAAGTTCGCGAGGTGGCGAATGATGTGAAAACACCAAACGGCAAGTCGCAGGCAGCAATCGGATAGATGACAACCTAAGACGATGACTTTTTAAAGAGCGGTAAAGCTAAAAGGGAACGCAACAAGATCGAAATCAAGCTGCAGACCTTTAAAACAAAGGTCGAAATCTGAGAAGAATTAGCAACTCAGACAGACCACCTACAAAGACCAGACGAAATGTCGCAGGTCCGAGAAGGCTGTGATCAGCGCTTGAGAAATATCTCAAAGCACGGGGACGATCACTAGAAAACGTCCTCAGACTACGACCCCAGGCCTAGGTAATCAAGGTCGCATTGGCGCAAAATTTGAATAAAAAAAGGGGCCCTATAAGGCCCCTTGATAAGTTTCCGCATGCGAAAACTTACTCATCTTCGTCTTCGATCTGCGCGAGTTGGGCCATGGTGAGGACCTCGATACTGTCGAGATCAAAGAGCCCTTTCACCTGCTTGCTGCCCTCCAGATAGGAAACCATGCCCTTGCTTCCTTCGCCGCAAATGTAGTTCGTCAGCAGCTCGCCGGTGAAACGCCTCTTAGCAGTTGAGACCCTTACTTGGATGACTATCTGGTTGTGAGGGATCTCACGGACCTCACCCTTTCCTAGCTTCTTCCGCGACTCAGGCGGATTCGGTTTTCCCGGGTTCTGACCGTTGACTGGTGGGATTTCCTGGTTCCCAGCTCCGTTAAAAGTTTCCGCATGCGAAATCTTTTCCGAGTCAGAGCCGCTACCCCCATTGTGGTTAGGATCAGCTGCGTCCTGCTGATGTCCTGTCGATGGTGGATTACGACTCCCCTGCCCTGCCTCGTCCGCCCCCTTCTGATCAGGCGAACCGCCTGGTTGCTGATTGGCCGGATTGATAGGCATCACATTGCCGCCGGCAGCAGGCTGCGCAGGAGGTGTCTGTGTGGGCGGCGGCTGAGAACCACCGCGGGCAATTTTTAGCTGCTCACGGACTTCCTGTCGGCTGAGCCCTGCCTCGCTGCGTGCTTGCTCGACAAGTTGAAGATACAAGCTGGGTTTCAAGTCGCAAATCTTCGAAAGGGTATGAATGACCTCCGAGTCAGAAGTAACGTCATCCTCGATCAGGGCGGCCAGCTCATCAGGTAGCGTTGCTAATGCCAGATGTTTTGACACCCAAGACTCAGGTTTCTTACAAGCCTCTGCAAGATCCCGCCCGGTTCCCTTTTTGCCCTCTTCCTTGAGCTGTTCGCGCAACTCAACCAAGCCCGCCGCGATCTCAATTGGGGTAAGGTTTTCGCGGTGAATATTTTCAGATAGCTGAGATGATGTTGCCTTAGCTTTGGTACGAACCGTGGCGTCTACAATTGCCGCAATCTTAAAGTCACCACCGATCAGCAGGGCTGCTCGCAGACGGCGCTCTCCCTTCTGCAGCAAGTAGGTTCCTGTGGTTGAGTCAAGTGGTGAGACAACGATAGGCTGATGCTGGCCATCGTCTTTCATTGACTCAGCCATTTCCTCGATGTTCTTGAACTTCCTGCGAACCTGCTTCTCGACACGGACCTTTTTCGGGTCGAGCATAAGAACAGTGCCTACCTGAACGTCCTGGGACATGGTATGGACGTCAGCCAGGTTCTTGAACCTGGAAAGATCACGCATTTGTTGTTACTCCTTTCTGCTTCGCGTTCGGCGTCGCTCGGGGTTTGAGTGGCTTCGCACCGATAAGGGCCGAAATTTCCTCCATAAGCGAAATCATCATCTTCCCAGTCTCTCGCTGCGCGCCAGTTGCCCGGTTTCTCCACACAGGCACACCGTCGCGCAGTGCATCATCGATGGCGCCATTCGTTGGCACCTTAGTGGTAAGGATTTTCAGGTTACCAGCTGCTGCCTGCAATTCTGCAAGTGCTTCGGCATGAGCTTTAACTTTCCGCATGCGGTTGCAGATGATTCCTGTGATTTTGATTGGGTCATCCACAAGGTTCTGCATTTCGGCCAGTGTTTCAAGAACGCTTTCAACGCCGGTGACCGCGAAGGCAGCGAGCTCGACTGGAATGAACATAAAATTGCTCGCAACGCTGGCTGCGGTCAGCTTATTGCCGTGGGCCGGAGGCGTATCGATTACGATGTAATCATAATCCTCCAGAAGGACCTCTAGATTCGTAGAGAAATTGATGACGGCAGCGCCCAAATCCATGCGCTCAACGTTGACGAGCTCAACGTCTCGGTCGAGGGAATAGATCAAGTCCACTTCCATAGGTGTAGGAAGTGGCGCAAATGCAATGGGCTTGTCGCTGAACATATGCACCGAGCGGTAGCCATTCGTACGGAGCGCCCGGCTCATAAAACGGCTCGAAAGGTTACCTTGTGGGTCGAGATCAATTGCCAAGACTCGATAACCTTGCTCGGCCAGGTGACACGGGATGTGATAACACATAGTTGTCTTCCCAACCCCGCCCTTTTGGTTCTCAACCACGACAACCTTTGCCAGCCCGGTGTTACGACGCTTACGCTGAGACATGAATTGCTCCTTTTTCAGATGCAGTTCAATGTAACCGCACTGCGGGCATTTTCAAGGAAAAAACCCCGCATGCGCAAATCTTTTTTATTTTTTCCCGCATTGCGGAGGCGCGTCGTTCAGGTGGCGTCCGAAAAAAGATTCTGCATGCGAAAACATTTGGTCAGATCGGAACCTGTGTGCTGCGTACCTGGACGTTTGATGTCGACGTGGTCTGGTTCAGGTAGCTCACCCGGGTTGCTGCTTCGTCCTTATCGTAATACCGACCGCAGTAGATGAAGTACTCCCCTGCCCTATTGCTGCGCGTCGGCTCGAAGTCGGTGATCCCATAAGCCTTGAGGTACTCCTGAAATTTGAGCCAGCTACCCTCGTCCTTGTAAACGTAGAAGACATCAAAAACCGTACGAGTTTTTGGAGCTACGACAAGGGGAGCAACTGATGCAGGTGCAGCTGGAGCGGACACCCTGCCGCCAGCAAGTACAGCACCGCCGATCTCATCATTGCTCACAGCGGTGGGCGTAGAATCGGTTTTGGGCTCGAAACGATTGATAGTTAGGACTGGTGCAGCAGGAGACGGCTTGAGAGGCAAAACAGGTTTGCTCGGTGTAGGTGCTGGCGCTACTAGAGGTGTAGTTGAGCTACTACCACTGTAAACGGAACGACCAGTGACCACCGGTGCCACCACGCTTGCTTTCGCCATTTCGGTAGTGGCTGTAAGTGAAGCCAGTTCTGTGCGCGCTCGAGCAATGATGTCCGTTTTTGACCTGGCTGCTTGAGCGTTCACGTCAGCAATCCGCTGTGCCTTTCTTGAGTCTGCCTCAGCACGTGCACGGCTAAGCTCAGAGTTCTTGGCCTGAACGTAGTCAGTACCCGATGGAGATAGCCCCGCCTGTATGCCCGCAGTTGATGTCTTCAGCTCATGCCCTAGCTTAGCCAATCGTTCGACCTCTGCCTGAGCGAGAGTGACCTTTGCTTGCTGGTTTCGAAGGGTCAAATCATCAGTGCTACGAGCTTTTACAGCCTGAGATTCAAGCTCAGCAATTTGCCGTTTCAACTCCGAGATCTGGGTTTCGAGGGTGTTCAGGCGACCAGCTGATTCGATACGAAGTCCCTCAAGGGCCTGGGACTCTTGGTCAAACCGCAGTTTAGCCTGTCGCTCTGCTTCAGCATTGGCTACGGCAAGGGTAAACCTCTGCTCATCGAAACGCTTCGTTTCCTCCAGTCGAGCAGCGCTATCAAGGCTCCGCCGGCCTTCGATGTCCTGGGTTATCTGGTCCTCAATGGCCGAAAGGTCTTTAGCGGAGGTTGCTTCGATGCTGGCTATCTGGTGGGCTGTCTTGCTCTCTACTTCTAATAGTTCCTTGTCACGGCGGTTCTCAATCAGTGACTGCTGGATTGCAAGCTTTGACGCCGCTTCGGCGACCCTGGATTGTGATGCTCGAGATGCTTCCTGGTACTCATGAATTCTGCCGGCTTCAGTGTCAGACGCCGGGGCATCACTCACGCCAGCCTCATAAGCTCGCGCATTGAGTCGAGCATCAAGATCACGCCGTTTCCGCTCGAGCTCATCGATCTGGTTTTGGTAGTCGTTGAACCGTCGCTGGTAAAGCATCTGGGCTTCAGTGTACTTCTGGGATCCCAAAGCATCCTGAAGACGATCGTCATACTGACTTTGAGGCTCGATGGCAGCGAGCTCAGCTGGCTTGGATGCAAATGACCCGCAACCAGCAAGGCTCAACGCCGCAGCCATGACCGTCAGCTTGAAAACATTTCGCATGCGAAAAGATCCTGAAGCAAAGGAAACCGCCTCCTGACGATCATGCCCGCTTACTGAGGGACAGGGATGGCATGTTCTTGGGGAGGAGGGCATCAACAACGAATCCAAATGGTATTTATCTAATAGTGGAGAAGGGGTGGCCCAAATCGACAAATTGGGGATCAATTTTCTAAATCGGCATCAATCTCGATTCCCAGGCGCTCTAGGAGGCCAGAGAAAATCTCAGTACCTTGCGCGATGAATCCTAGCTCCCAGTTACCCTTAGGGGTTCGTCGGACTATGCATGAGATGCCTGTAACCTCTGAGATCTCACGCTCGAGCCGCCGGAGATCCGCATCTTCGTCAGAAAGCCTCACTGGCTCAGGTGCTTTCTTGGTGATTGCGTAGACCGCATTTTGGATCTGGAGTACAGACCATTCCAGGCGGATGGCTCGCTTAGCTATAGCGCGCTGGTCTGACTTTAGGGGGAGGGAACAGAGAGGCCGCGCCTGGCCAAAAGTCAGCTTCTTGTGGATCAGGGCATCCCGGACGGTAATGTCCAGCTTCAACAAGCGAAGGTAGTTGGAGATGTGAGCCCTGCTTTTGCCGATCTGACGGGCAATCAGGTCATGGGAGATGCCAAACTCGTTCTCCAATTCCTGGTAAGAAGTCGCCTCTTCTATCGGATTAAGGTCAGATCGCTGGAGGTTTTCTATCGCAGAAATGAACAGCGCCTGCTGGTAGGTGTAGTTCCCTACCTCGCACTTCACTTGCTTCAAGCCGATCCGTTGTGCCGATCGCCAGCGGCGTTCGCCAGCAATAATGTTGTACCCATGACCTGTGCTCCGAGGTACTGCAATGATGGGCACGACGTTGGTCCCGGCGGTACGCATAGACCCGTCCAGTTCATCCTGGGACTTCTCATCGAAGTATTTACGCTTCTGCCACTGCCCGGGAAAAAGCTCGTCAACCCCAATATCCATGAGGGTTGTAGCTACTTTCTCGATGCCTAATGTAGCTAGCAATTTGGGGTCAAAATGTTCCACGTGTATCAACTCATTTTTCGTGTAACGGATACACAGGTATACCCGACGCAGTTATTTTTTCAAGATCATGCTGCAGCGCGCTTGCTCGATCGTAGTGTCCTCAATCAAGCCCCACGGCTTCGGAGAAGGCCTGAACCTAATAAGCAGGCCGGACTCTGTGCCCCTCTCAGTGAAAGCGAGTGGCTGGGCAATGAACCGGCCATTGTCGTCTGGTAGAAAGCCATTGACCACAAAAGCATCGAGGATAGGTTTGCACGCAGCAGCAACGGACTCGTGGTCAAGGAGATTTGACTCAGGAGTGATGTAAACCTCCTCGACCAAGACTGGATACGCCGCATTAGCCGTCCAATCGTTCAATGTGCTGCGAGCCTGTAGCCTCAGGGCCTCCACGCGCTTTGTCCAAGTGGTCTTGAGGGCAGTGCTGCTGGCGTCGTGCATGCGAAGCATCACGTTCAAACTGAGGAGGAGGGCGCCGGGAAAGTAAGCAGTCAGGGAGTTCGATATTGGATCGTAAACAAGCCGATCGCCCCGGCCATCCATGTTCGCCTCCCTTACCTTGCGCATGCGTTTTGTTGCCTGGCTTTCTTTCCGTGGAGGCGACCCTTGATCAATCTCAGCACTGGATACAGAAGGCTCAACAGCACGCCCGGCAGACAGATGGACTCCCTGCCTGGCTAGTCGCTCAAGGAACTTGGGGTCATTGCTGAACGCAGCGCGGTGATTAGCTTTGGTCATGAGGTGCTCCCAAAGCTAGGCAGCATAACGACCAAGAAAAATATTCCCTCTGAGATGACCCTCTTAGCCGAAATGGTGCACCTCGCCAGCACTATTAAGGCATACGAGAGGATTCCACATGTCCAAAATACGGTCCGTATGCATCGTCGACGATGCTATTGGCATGCGCAAACTTGGTATCTCGCTGCTTGAAAAGCTCGGGTATGAAGTACATGTCGCTGAGAATGGTTACACAGCGCTCACGGTGATTCGCGAGACAAACCCCGACGCCTGTTTCATTGACCGCGAAATGCCCGAGTTAGACGGCCTACGTCTAATCGAGCTGCTCCGCGGTTGGGGAGGCTGGGGAGATAAACCCATCGCGATGCTTTCTAGTGCGAGCAGCGTCTTCGACCAGCAGACCGGGCTTCTCAGCGGAGCAGATATCTATCTGACCAAACCGTTCACCCGGGCAAAGCTGGAGCATGCCCTGATCGAGATGGATGAACTTCTTGACTAATCAGAACCCCAGAGGCGGCTTGCATTTCGCCGGTTACCGTATCGGTGAGACGTTTTGCCTCAGCCCTTCGAGCGCAATCATCGCAGTCGACGAGGTACCCAAAGAGCTAAACCAGATTCCTGGGACTAAGCCGTGGCTGATGGGCGCAGGTCGCCTAGATCGCCAGCTGCTGCCTTTCGTAAACATATCCCGATTCTTGAACATTTCACGCGATCCAACACAAGCCGCGGTCGGTACCGCTGCGCTATTCGTGAAGGGAGGGGAAGGGGTAGGGAACGTCGCACTTGTCGTGGATGAAATATGCGAATTCATATTGGCCAGTGAGCTGAGGGATTGCGATCAAAGCGGCTTCAAAATCCCACCTGGCCTTGGAAAAAGTATGCGCAAGGCAGTTGTTGCGAAAGGGCGCACCTGGGCCCTCATAGACCTGCCGGCGCTCATAGCAGACGACAAGCTGCAGAACGTTGACCTCACTTGACCTGACCCGAGATCGTACTGAATGAGCAACAACTCTTCCCTAGTTTCAATTGCAACCGTTTTGGTACTCCTCACGGGTAGTGCGGCTGCTTATACCGGCTATCAGCACCTGAGAGACAATGCTCAGCAGGGCTTCCTGCTGAAAGCGAGCTACCAGGCACACACAAATGCCATGCAGGCCATCTACCTGGCCGAGCGCGCTGCGACGGACAGTAGCTACACAACCGATATGGATAATCTCGAAAGCGCTGTTGAAAGGGCGTTGGCAGCACTGAGAAACGGTGATCCGGTACGAGGAATTGATCCAGCTCCTGCTGTAGTTCTAGCCAACCTCAAAAACTTCGATCGTGTCTGGGAAGAGATCGGACCTTCGATCTCCAAGCTTATCAGCCAACGAAGTGTGACGGACCAGTACAGCAGAAACCTGACTGAAACACAGCGGGTGGCACAGGAGGCCTTGAAAGCAGCCACTGAGGCACGATCTCAGCTCGACTCCACAGCCACCCCAGCCCCCGTCAAACACCAACTCAAAGCTGCTGTAGCCGCTTTAGAAGAGGGTCAGCAAGCGCTTGCCTCAGACAACTCAATAACCAGCGACACCCTGCGCGCTGCGTCCAGTGCTTTCTCCCAGTACGTGTCCACATTGGGGCGCCTAGGCCAAGCACTACCAAAGGACCAGCAGGAGTTCATGGTGCCCTTGGTGAAGAGCTATCGCGACTCTGAGTCGGTTGTCCGGCTTGTACAAAAAACGATCGACAGCTCCGCCGGCGTGAGTGAAAACATTCCGCATGCGAAAACTATTTGGGCTGCGCGTGACCGCGTTGCATCGTCTGCGAACAGCCTGATCAGCTCAGTAGAAGCCCTGCCAGACAGCCGTCCAATCAGTATCACAATCGTCGCAGGGCTTGGCGGGCTGACCCTTCTGCTGTCCTTGATCTCGATGTTGATGATGCGCTCCATCACGAGCAGCCGAACTGAGTCGATCGAGAGCCAGGGTCGAAATCAGGAGGTGTCAATCAGTACCCGCTCTAAACACCTCAAGCTCCTGTTGGATGAGATCGAGCTAGTAGGGCAAGGCAGGCTGAACACACGTCTCACGGAAGACAATGAGTCGACACGGGACATCGCTACTGCGCTTAACAAGACTTTCGGCAAGTTCGCCACCATCCTCGACGAAGCCAAAGAAACCATTATCGGGCTTTCTGCTGCGACTGAGCAGACTCTCATCACGGAGCAGAACGTCGCGCAAAACCGTGCTGAGCAAGACAAGGCCATTGAGCACATTAGCCGTCTGTTTGGTGACCTGTATCAGTTCATCATTCAGATCGAAAACATGACTCTGGGGACTCAACAGATCTCGGATGACATGAGCGGAAAAGTGGGCTTGGGTGAGGTGGCCGTATCCCAGGTTCACGACAATATCCTGGAGCTCCAGCAGCAAACACTGCTTATCCAAAACCGATCCAAGCACATGATCGAGAGCTTCCAGGTCCTCGAAAATATCGCGAATGTGGTAGCTGAGGTTGCTGCACGCTCAGCTCTGCTTTCTTACAACGCCAATCTCCTCGCTGATGAAATGCAGGACAAGGGACAATCGAGCCGAATTGCGAGCGCAGCAAAAGCAATGTCCCGGCTCAGTGAGGAGACCAAGGACGCTGTCGTTCAGATCAATGTCCAACTCAAGACCATGAACGATGCGGCCCGGGAAAACCAGTCCGCGGTAGACCGTGCTCAGCGGGAAACTGACAAGCTACGGGATCGCTCAAACGTCGCACAGGATGCTCTGAAAGCGATCAACGAACTAGCGAGCGACCTTACACAAGGTGCTCAGCAGGCGATCGAAGAAACCAACAAGTTGAAAGCAAAATCCAGTGACGTCAGCGATCTGGTCGACATGGTCAATCAGTACAGCGCTGACAATAGCGCTGCGAGTGAGCAAACAGCTGTTGCGATCAAAGGCGTCAACCGCCAGGCCCAGGACCTGCAGGCAACAATCTCAACGTTCATCAAGGAGTGAAGATGGAAAGCCTCGATGACCCTGAAGACCTGGACATATTCGCAAGATGGCTGGAAATCATCGAGGCTAGGTTTTCGATCCAGATAGACGAAAGCCGGCAAGAGGCATTCCGTCACGCACTTCTGAGACATGTCGAATCTCTGGGAATGAATCTCTGGACACTCAATGACAGGCGTAAGAGCGGTCAAGTGGGGGAGGATACATGGGCCATGATCCTACACCTTGCAACCAACCATGAGACCAGGTTCTTCCGTTCATTGCCTGCCACTCAGCGCATCGTTGAGCTCTGCAAAGCTATCACCGCACCGAAGATCCTTTCGGTGGGATGCTCGACCGGGGAGGAGCCATACAGTATTGCTTCTGCCCTACTGGATGCTGGCCACCCGACGTTTCGAATTCACGGTACGGATGTCTCATCGGTCTGCATTAGCACCGCGAGGGCAGGCCTATATCCGCGCCATCCTGACGTGGGAACGCGTGCTGCGGCTCCCACACGCGGTGACAAGATGCGGTTTCATGGATATGTCCGCGAGATGGTGACATTCGAGGAACACAACATCCTGCAGGACAGGCCTGTACAGCTTTCTATGCCGCACATTGTCATCACGCAGAACATGCTCATCTATTACCGACCGGAAACTCGCTACGAGATTCTGGATCGCCTTGCTTCAATGCTGGCACCAGCCGGCCACTTGATCACTGGGCCAGGGGAGACCCTCAATTGGTCGAACCAGAGCATGAAGCGAATCCCTAACAGCAACCCGAACGTATTCCAAAGGTCTGTCGATGTCTAACAAACTGCGTATCGCCCAACTGACTTGGCTGAGGGCTCCTATACAGAAGAGCGTCGACACGACCAAGCTGCAACTCGATGTCTTCCACAAAAAAACCATGGCCTTGATGCAGCCGCCGGCGGATGCAGAACCCATCTGGTTTGAGAATCAGAAGAAGCACCGTGACGATGCATTCCTGTGCGTTGCGTCGGAGGTGAAGCACATCCATGCCGCACTAGTTGTTGCTGAGTGTGTGGGCGGGACCTCGCTAGCTTCCGAAGTAAAGATTATCGTCAACAACATCTCTGACGATCGACTACCTTCTGAAAAAATCGAGCAAGCACTGATCTCGATCCTCAACGGATTGCTGACCATCCCCAAATACCTCGGGATGGTGATTGAGGGCGCGCCGGATAGCGCAGGAATTCTGGCCAAACAGATCAACGAGCTCCGTGAGCTCCGTGGGGTGCCACTGCTTGAGGAGGACAACCTCCTTCCCCCGGAAGTTGAATTCGTTTTTGTCGAACCGCCGCTTCGAAAACGAGACGTCGGCGATGAGGTGCGGCAAGAAGTCTTCGGACGCTCTCCTAAACGCTTTCAGACTGCGTTCAGCACCTACATGACGAACCAGAGCAAAGCGGCAGTGCTTGAGTTGGGGGTGATACTCCGCGAGCTTCAATCTGTGACATACGATCTTGAGGTCGGCTGTTTTTGGTGGCTTGGAGAGTGTCTGACTGAAGCGCTGGCGTGCGGTGCAATTCGCTCCGCAGGGGACACCCTCTCCAAGATCCGCATGTTGTCGGTAGCAATTCAGAAAGCTGAGACTGATGGTGAAGAAGGCGCCAAGGCGACCTTGGGCGTAGCGCGCTTCAAATCTCTCCTATCAGTGCTGAGCATGTCTTCGAAGTTGCCGCCGAGCATTGAGGACGTACTTGCTGTATTCAACGTCCGCAAATCTGTTGACGCTACATCTTTGGGTGAGCTGCAAGCCCGAATTGAGACAGCCAGCGCTGCATCGATCAAAGACGTTGTTATGGAGCTCAAGCCCCTGTTGGATACGGCGATCGTCTCGCTTGGCCGTGCAATCACCAGCAAATCACCTCAGACCTTTGAAGCGCAGATCTCAACCTTCAGAACATCCATTCGCCAGGTGACCAGCGTCTTCTACATGGTCAACGAGAGTGAGATGGCTGCGGTAGCCGCTAATTCGTTGGCTCGCGTAGCAAAAATCGACGCGGTGAGTGGGTTCACGACGGAGTTGATAGAGAGCCTGAAGGGCGACTTCATGTTCCTGGACGAACACATCCGTCGGCTGGATTCGAACGAGACAATTCAGTCCCTTCGTATTCCGGGAGTTCAGCCAGACATAATTGCCAACGTTGTTGAGCAAGCGATCATTGAGCTCGCGAAAACCAGGCGATCTATCACCGACCACCTGGACAGCGGTACCGGCACAGATGACCTCAAGATTGGCCTTCAACGACTGGTAGGTGCCGGGGCAGCACTCAGCTTCACCGGCTTGAAGCGAGCCGGTCTATTGCTGAATGGGTCGTGCCAAGGCTTTCTCAGCGAGATGACGGACCAGGGGATCAAGCAGTCACCAGCAATCGAAAAATCTGCCAGGGTGCTGATAGCAGTTGAGGGATACCTTTCCGCAGTAGTGGCTGGGATCGAAGCGTCTCCGACCCTCCTCAATAGCGCTGAGGATGCGCTTGAAGAACTTGGCATCAAACTCAATCATGTTGATGTTGTGTCGTCGTCTGAGCTAATGAAGAAATTCGAGGCTGCGATTGCTTCGGACGATCAGCAGGTAGGTGAGGAGAATCACTTCCTGTCTGAAATCTTCGAGTTGCGGAAAGTATTCGAACAGGCCCTTCAAAAACCAGACGTTACCGACCGGGCGTCAATGGAGCACCTCTACAAAGCAGCAGAGCGCCTTGCCATGGCAGCTAAGCTGAATGGCTTTGACTCGTTCCACCGCCTTTCGAGGGCACTGGGTACGTACAGTCAGACTGTCCATAACCAGTCCCGTGATGAGGATTTCGACCGACCTGGAGCTGAGGCTCTTCTCGTAAGCGCACTAGAGATGACGTTCCGTTGTATGGACGAATATTCGGCGCGCGGTAAGGTTTCCATTTTCACTCGGGATGTGGAGCAGGCGCTGATAGCGAAGTCGGACCCGGGTATCGTCCAAGCGCTCTCCGCAGTTGCGGCTGAGGCCGTACCACAAGACCTGGCGGTAGACCCGGTGCCGCAGATCGTCCTGGAAGGCGAACTTGTCGAAACCGAGCGAGCTTCGAGCCGGGAATATCCAGATGATGTCGATGGCGGCCACATCGACATGTACCGTGAGGAATACGCCATTTATCACAAGATTCTGCTCGCATTCTGCGATACAGAATCTCCCTCTCTCACACGTGACATGTGCAGGGCCGCCCACACCTTGCACGGCATCTGCGGGTCTGTAAGCTGCGACGTCCTCCACGAAGTCTTTGGTGTATTGGAGTCGCGCTTTGAGGTACTTCTTGCAGCCGGCCAGCCGTTGACCAGTGACGACACAGACCGATTACGCCAACTCCTGGATGATGCGCATGAATTCATGCTTGAGTTTCCCTGGACCACTTCTACCACCCGGCTCGATCTCTGGGTTTCAGCAGCAAACAGCATTGGCGATGCGATAGAAGAGGCTGAATTCACAGAAATCACTCCAACCGCGGAGCATGTGCTTTCGTCTATCGATCCTACAAGTCATGACGTTCATGCATCCCAAGGCGCTGATGCTGAAGCAGAAAAGTTTTCGCATGCAGAATCTTTTGTCGATCCTAGTTTGGAGCAAACCTCCGCACACGACACAGCTAGTGCGTCGATCGACGCTTCAAATCCCGAGGTCGATCCGGAATACAACGAGGACTATCGGTTCTACCTTGATGAGTGTGAGGATGTCTTCCCATCCCTCCTGACCAACGTCGACGCCTGGCTCGACAGCATGGCTGACAAGGATTTGGTCCTTACCATCAAGCGCAATATGCATACCCTCAAGGGGGCAGCAATGATGGCTGAGGCAAACTCTATCGCCTCGATCACTCACTCCATGGAGAGCCTGTTTGAAAGCTTGTCGATCAAGCTGATTAGCCCAGGTCCAGAGTGTGCGCAACTGGTGACGCATGTGATGGATGCCATCACCTCTATGACCGAACAAATGAAATTAGGGCGCGCCTACCAGATTCCTTCTGCGCTGATCCAATGCCTTGAGTATTGCGTCAGCACGAACAAGATCGATCTGACGCTCTTGAATTCTGAGCCGATGGCAGAACAGCTAGTAGAACTCCCCTTGAGTAACCAAGGTGAAAGCGGGCCGAGCGTCCTGGATGGGGATGAGAGCAGGACACCTACTGATGAGGTAGCTTCTGCTGTACCTACACCTGACAGTGCCGAACCAATGCAGAGCATTGGGACCGGCGAGCCCATTGATGATGCTCCCAGACCTCGACGGAAACGAGGAGGTCGAGGAAAAGGGGGGCGGAGCCAAACGGCTGCTGTCGAGACGATGGCTGTTGGTCAGGAAGCGCTCCCAGCTGAGCCAGATAGCCTGGAAGCAAATGAACCCCAAGCAGTCGTTGCAACGGACCACGGGGATGAAAGCGTCATCCTCGAAGTTGAGGCCCCGCGTGAGGTCAATCAAGAACCTGAGCAAAGGGAAGAAACCGAACCAAGTCCAGCAATCGTTTCTTATGAAGAGCCTTCTGTGGATACGCAGGCGGCGATTGCTGAGCCCACAGAAGCTTTCCATCAGGTTATCAATGAGTCATTGCCCCCAGTCCTAGCCGAAGAATCAATCGCTCTGGATGCCGAAAAGTTTCCGCATGCAGAATCTTTCGACAAAGATCATTCGCGTGCTGCTTACGCGAAACAAGCCGCTGAAGATTTTGACAAGCGGCACTCAATACCGATGAACGATCATCAGCCGAGCGATCAACCAATCGTGAGCAACGCAGTGCTTGAGATGCTTGCCCGGGAGCAAGCGGCTCTAGCTGAGCAGAGCAAGAAATCTTCCGGGGGGCCTGCGGAGAAGATCCGGGTGGAACTCCACCATTTAGAAGCAGCTGCAGAAAAGGCTTCTGAGCTGATTGCTGTCCGGTACCGGCTGAACTCCTTGAACGAGGAAGCACATCTACGCCTGACGGGAGCTCGCGAGTTGCTGGATGCGAACATCCTTCAGCACGGCCAGCTGACAACAGCTCTGCGCAGCTATTCGAACAATCAGCCCCACACCCGAAAAGTTGAGGATGCCAACGAAGCAGATCTCGAACGGTTCAACGATCTGTCTGCGATCCATGTCGCGATGGGGGCTCAGATTGACGAGGTCCGCGAGCAGATCAATGAAATCTTCTCCTACATCCGTCAGATGCGTACCACTCTGTATGAGTTAGATCCGGCACTCACTGGGCTGCAGCGTGACCTTCTTCACTCCCGGTTGGTACCGTTCCTGAACGCCCGCCAGAAGCTGTTCGGGGCTGTAACAACGGCATGCAAGGTTACGAATAAAGATGTGAAGCCAAGTCTTGTTGGAGAGGATGTCATCATGGACAAGATGATGCTTGACGCCATCTCAGACCCCCTTACGCACATCCTGCGAAATGCCATTGACCACGGTATCGAAAGCCCTAGCGAAAGGGCAAAGCTCGGTAAACCTGCTGACGGGTCATTGAAGATCAAAGCTTCTCGTCGAGCCAAACACATCATCATCGAGATCAGTGATGACGGACGCGGCATTGATATTGAGGCCGTGCGCCGTAAAGCAATACAGATGAACATCATCTCTGAGACCGATCGACTCTCGCCCCAGGAAACCATGAAGCTGATCACCCGCAGCGGATTCTCAACCGCGGCGAAGGTAACGCAGGTATCCGGCAGGGGGGTAGGGATGGATATCGTTGCGACGACCGTAGAAAGCCTCGGCGGGAGACTGAACATAACGAGTGAGAAAGGTAAGGGCACTCAGTTCATCATCGAACTGCCATTCACGATTGGCTCGAACAAAGCAATGATGGTGAGCTCTGGAAGTCAGTGGTTTGCAATCCAGAGTTACTCCATGTGCCAAGTACTCCTGGTAGACCGCAAATCCCTGGATGAGCAACGAGCGTCGATGGGACATGCCACTGTTAGCTACGAGAATCGGTCATTCAACGTGGTGCACCTGGCCGACCTGGTTGCAATGCCAGACTCTCGCGGCCCGCAGGTAAAAGGGGGGGAGGTCACACTCATTCTCTGTGAGCAAGGCGAGGACCGAATCGCCATTGAGGTGGCCAAGGTAGATTCGATGCCAGAGATCCACATCCGAAAGCTTGAAGGCATGTTGGCGAACGTCCGCGGCATCGTCGGCGAGACTGAAATGCAAGATGGCAGCCCAATCTTCGTTTTGGATGTGATGGAGATGGCGCGGTTGAATCTGAAGCAAGGGGCAAAAGGGTATCAGGTACGCCAGAACCGGGTTCGATCGATGAAGGTAGAAACGAAGCCTACCGTTTTGGTGGTCGACGACTCCCGACCGTACCGGGCACAACTAGAGCGAATTTTCACTGGCTTCGGTTATACCGTTACCACGGCCGTAGATGGCCAAGACGCACTGCACAAACTTTCCCAGATGGATAAACCTGATCTGATGTTGGTCGATGTTGAAATGCCTAACATGAACGGCTTCGAATTCACCGAAGCGGTTCGAAAAATATCGGAGTACGACGACACCCCAATCATCATGATCACCACCCGTACGGGCCTGGAAGAGAAGGCCATTCGGGCAGGCGTGACTAGGTATCTGCTTAAACCTTGTGATGCAGAGTCTCTGCAACAGGCGGTCAATCAGATCAATGCCCAGAAAAACGCGCAGGGGGCTGCAGCATGAGGATCGGGATCGTAAGCACCAACGAAGTCCAAAAGGCTTTGTTCACTGAATTGCTCTCCCCATTGGTTGGGGACCTCATCATGTACGACGTTTCGCATGCGAAAGCCGGCGACCTTGAGATTAGCAACGCACACATTCTGTTGGTCGATATGAATGACCAACATGTGGTCGATTGCGATGAAGTCCTGGAGGCCCTGGGCAGAGAGGAGCCAATCTGCTTGGTGCATGATAAGGACCTGTACTCCATGCAGCCTCGCGAACGTATCTCATGGCGCAACCGCACGATCGACGAAATCAAGAAGGCCCTGCCCGACCTTGCTGCTGAGCTCGACGAGAAGAAAGAGGAGGCCGACAACAAGAACGCGCCTGACGTATGGATCATCGGCGCAAGCTCGGGTGGCCCTCAAGCATTAAAACATTTCTTCGCAGACTTACCGCGCATGCCGATCTCGATTTTTGTCGCTCAACACATCTCAGAGCCTGGATACGTCCAGATGCTTGCACGCTTGAAAGACGTGGCGTCCATGTGGAGTGTCCACTCCGCTGAGACGGGGATGAAGGTCAAGCCGAACTCTGTCTACTTGGTGCCCAGGGATCACACGATTCACATTGCGGCTGGTGTGATCAGCCTACAGCCGTACAGCGCACAATCAGTCTCGTTCAACCCCTGCATTGACGCGGTGATCCGCTCAGTGCATGAATGCCACCCTCAAGTGGGGGTCATCATCATGTCGGGCATGGGGATGGATGGCTCTGGTGGTGTGCGGACCATGAAAGGTAAGGCCAAACTAATCATGGCCCAGGACAGTGAATCTTCGGGGGCCAAGAGCATGCCCGACTCAGCGCGTAATACAGGGGCCGTGCAGTTTTCCGCGCCACCTGAAGGGCTCGCCAGGAAGCTAGCTCAACTCTATGGGCAGAGAACGTACTGAAGAAGAAGGCCACCTACGGGTGGCCTTTTATTTGGGGTAGCTTTCGAGTTAGGGCTTAGCAACTGAACAGGCTGGCCATCTTGGGTGGACAGCCTCAGTTGCGTGATGAAGGTCCTGGACCATCAATCATCAGATTCGCGATCGCCCTTCGCTGATCATCAATGCACCGTTGTGCTACATCCTTGAGCAGAGCCAGGGCCCCGGGATTCGTCCTGTCTATGAGGTCGTTGAGAAACTGGAGCTGGAGATCAGAAGTTGCAGGATAGGTAGCAGGTGGGAATTCCGCTCTGAGCACCGTCTGGGTACCGAGCTTAGTACTGACTTGAATGCTCGTATCGGAGATCAAGGTAGCGAAGTTGCGAAGAAGAGGGGAGGTGTTGACTTGGATGCTTGGCATAGAGAGGTCCTCAAGGTTAGGACCACTCTATGCAGTTACCCCTGTGCCAGAAGCCCCTACGCGCCGCACATTTGAGGCGTACAGAAGCCCATGATCTCGTCATAGGACTTACAGCAGACCACCGGTACCCACCACACGAAGGTGTAAATCTCCTCGAGCGAGACCGGGTAGAGACGCATCTGAGTGTCAAGCAAGAGGCTTCCAGCGCTAAAGCCCACGGTCACTCCTGGGGAGGTTTGCTGCAGCTTACCGACAGAGATCGCAGCATTGAATGGGAAGGAACCCACTGCGAATCCGCTTACGTGAATGGCTCGATAAGCAGCAATGCCGGCTGCGATCGCTGCATTGTCGTTATGGCTCGCCATCTGGCGGGGGTAGAGAGGCCCCCAGTTCGTGCCGATGCACAGTTCGGTACCCCAAACCGAAACACTAGAGGTCAGGGGGTTGCTACACGCAACAGCACCGAGCGCTCCAGCAACGCTGAGATCTCGGCACCCCGTGTTCCAGCTCGGGTCGAGTTCGGTGTCATAAATCAGTTTGGGGAAGCAAGATGGAAGCGCACTATTGAGAGCTTTGAGGGCTGTCGACTGGACGGCATTTGAAGCAGCTCCGCACATATCCAATGGGTTTGAGGTGGGAATGTTCACTGACCTTCCTGCATCAACACCACAAAGCTTGCAGCTCTGATATGCCATTGCAATATCGATAGCCCAGTCAGGCAGCTCCCATAAGCGCACGTGCATCGATGTGTAGTCGTTATTGTCGGTACCGGCACTCAGTGGACCGCCAATGGGTTGGCCCATTGCGGAGTCACCACCACCCTTGATCACTTCGCACAGCGCGACAGGCTGGTAGTGCGAAACAATCAGATCATTAGGGCAAAACCAGCAACAAGGCCCATACACCATGTAGCTCAAGGTCAATGGGTCAACGACCAATAGTGTGGCCAGGGAGGCGTTGAGGGCCTTGGCATCTTCAGGAGCGAGGCTGAGCCCTGTGGCGGCCGCCAGGCTGGTTACAACAGATAGCTTGCTGAACTCGCGTCGGGTAAGGGACATGCCCATCTCCAAATTAGGATCCTTGCCTTAATAGTGGCAAGCGGGTGCCCCAATTTGGATTATTGGAAATTACGGGTGGGAATGCGCGCGGGCGAAGGCCAGCAGGCAGATTCAGCTGTGTCTTCTGCATCACAGCCTTGACCAACACCCAGGGCAGCTGCGAACGCCACAGACAATCGATACCCTTCCTCAAGCGCTGCCGGCGCAGCTAGGAGATCAACGTCAGCAGTTGGATTCGCAGCTTTGAACAAGTACCCCAAAGGATTACGCACGAGCCCACAACCGCTTTTGCCGGCGGTTGACTCAAGGGCGTAGCAGGGACCCGTAGTGCACTGCAGAAACTCTTTGGCGAGCATGCAGGGCTCCACGGTGCAGCAGTAGCCGCACCCGTTGCAGGCTTCTCCTAGCCTCGGCTTTGGATTGATGAGGAAACTCTTCATGTGAGTATATTATCCAGCTTGCTGCCTAGTGGTTCAGTTCAAGGCGATCGCTAGCCCGCTGAACGGGATGCTCACCAGCGGTACCTGACCTTCAACATCCATGTCTTCAGCGAAGGAAGGGTTCATCACGTGAACCGTAGGATTAGAGCCATCCATGCGTACGCTGACGAGTACTCTCTCAGCGTCAGTTTGCGTGCAGCGACCAGTGACGTATACATCATGCTCGGATACATAAGCGCAGATTCGACTACGGTAGCGGTTCGCCCCGAACTCCCCCTTGCGAGGCTTGAGGGCCACGAGTGCGCCGGAGACATTCATTGCCAGGTCATGTTGGACCTCAAACATTAGGTCTCCTACCTGTGCCTGGCCTTCAGTACTCCACACATCGCCGTCGAATGAGTAGGTAGCTTCCCCCGATTCACCCATGGGAGTTTCGACCTCGAGCATGCGCTTGAACTGTTCGAGCGCTCGGGCACAGAACTCTTGGGCATCGACATGAGAGGGTAGGGTCACATTCAGCATCCCGTTGAGGTTGACTGGGATCGAGATGCTCTGGGCTTGATTGGCTGCTGGATTGTCCATGCTGATACTCCTGAAAGAATGCGGTGAGTATCCTGGTAATCCAGTGTGCCACCAGCAGGAATCATCACAAATGGGGCAGTGGCCGCCCACTATTACAGCATTAGCCCCGGGAGATTTGTCGTGATTGACGTGCCATCGAACTTGATCTGGATCATCGGCTTGGTGCTGCTGGTAATGGCATTGGCGTTTCTTTGGAACATGAAATTAAGCACCCACGCTGCACAGTCCCTGAGCTTGGACAAGCAGCCTGAGTCGGCTGAACCGGAGACTGAGATTCCAAAGTACAAAAGCATGCCGGTGCTTGCGCCAGCACCGCCTCCTGTTGTCCTCGAGATAGAACACGTCGCTCCCGAGATCGAGGTGGTGGAAGACGCTACCGATGAGAGTACTGCGTCAGTTTACGAACCGATCCCAGACAGTGATGACGCCGAGCGGATGCTTGACTTGGCCTGGAAGCTCGAGGTCCACGGTGACTTTGAAGGTCGGGATGAATACGCAAAACTGGTACTCGAAAACGTAGAAGCATCAGCGCGTCAGCGCGACCGCGCCCAAGCCATGTTGCGCAATGACAGCATCTCTTGAAAAGCCTGGGCGTCCTCTAAGGCTTTGAGGTCACCATCTGAGTAACCAAGCATGGTTTGGGCGTCCTGGTCATAAAAGCCCCCTGCAGGGCTGCTTTGCCACAGACATGCACTTGAGCGCACACAGCCCAGTTTTTCATTGATCCGCTGTAGTACATGCCCATGCGATTGGCATTGCACTTTCATCAAGTCAAGGTTGGTCGCCGAAGCACGAATCGTGAAGTGAACCTCACCGTTACTCATGATATCAGCACCGACAAAGACACCTAAAACACCGTGAACCTCCACGTCGGCGCCTGGCATTGGTAGTCGAATCGTCACATGTCACCCCACAGAGCAAAAAGGCTCTCAGAAAAATCGGACTCGCGAATTTTTGCGATTGCTTGCATCTCGATCTGACGCACGCGCTCTTTGGACAGAACCATGATTTCTGCAAGCTCCGCCAAGGTCATTTCCTTAGCCTCACCCAGCCCATAGCGGTTCACAATCACGAAGGTCTCACGCTCACTGAGAACCTGGCCCAGGGTTTCCTGCACGAAATTACGTGTGCTTGCCTCCTCAATTTCAGACATGAAATCGTTGTTGGGGTCAGGCAGCAGGTCATAAAGGCCGTGCTGGTTGTCAGAGTCAGACGAACCAATATCGGAGAAGGTGGCATCAATCGACAACTGGGAGCCGGCCAGGTGTACCAGGTCACGTACGAGATCCAAGTCGAGATCGGTAGCCTTGGCCAGGGCCTGAATCGACAATTGAGGGTTAGCCTGCAGCATGCTCTTGATCAGTCGGAGATGCTTATGCATCCCTTCTGGCAAGCGGATTGACTCCTGGTCGACAAGATCACGATTGATTGAGACTTTAATCCACTGGACCGCGATCGTGGTGAACCGGAATCCCATTTCTGGGGCGAAGCGGTATACGGCACGCGTCAGCCCCATGTTGGCAGCAGACCGGACAATTTCAGTGTCTGCATAGCGGAACCGACCAACCTGCTGTTCAACCAGCCTGAAATTGGCCTTGGTGAAGATGTCAGCGCATTTCTCGATGTCCCGGTCCACGCGCGCGAATACCGACCAGGCCGCCAAGATCTCTGCGGCCGGGGCTTCGCCCGTCGACGCGGCCGTAAGGATCGCTTTCTGACGCTGAGTGATGCCAAGGCGCAGATTTTTCATCGCTGCGGGCGGGAACAGCTGCAATTCATATCCGCCGGAGATCAGCAGGGCTGGGATGAGTTTGGGTGAGGTCCAATTCCCGGAAATGATCCCCTCAACCTTCACCTTCGGAATGCGAACCTCGTCGCAGATGAATTTGATCAGATCTCGAGTTCGGCTGGTCAGCTCTTTGCAGTTAACGCGGAAACGATCTGCTGCACGGTTCAGAATGAAATCGTAGGGCAGGATCTCAGACAGCTTCTGGCGCAGCTCATCGCGTACTGCGGCGCTGAACAGAGTTCCATCCATACCTTCAGCCGCGTAGCCGCGAAGCTCGCTAATCAAGGTCTGGATACCATTGAGCTTCCGCCGAAGCAACGCGGCAAACTCCTCGTCAGCGACCGCTTTGGCGGCTTTGCGGAGATTCTTGTTGGAGTAGTCACCCTCAGGGAGGGTGCCTACACGCAGCCAGGCGCCTTCATGGAAGATCAGGGCAACCGCCTTATCGACGTTGTCCTGCTCACCCATTGCATCCCAAATTTCCTGCACCATGGCAGAGACAATGCCAGTGTCAGCCGCCAGCGCCCGTACAAGCTCCAGCTGCCCCAACAGAATGCGATAGCCCAGGTCCTGTTCATCACTGGCTGTCAGGAGGCCCTTAGGGCCGTCCAGAAGAGGGAAGGGAGGGATCTCGGTTGGCAAGGTAAAGCCGAGGCCCAAACGCGCCGCAGGCGCGCTTGGGAGGTTGTTCAGGTGCTTGATCGCTAGGCTGCTCATCGCTGTTCTCCAGAGCCGGACCTTAGAGGCGCACCGGCATCAATACGAAACTGTGTGATGGCAAGTCTCGAGCCCTTAGGAGTGTGCCAGAAGCAGCCCCAGTGAAAATTACCTCGATTTCTGACGCCCCTAGGGACCGGACAATTTCGCAAGCGAGAACACCGTTGAAGCCGACCTCCAATGGTTCCGCATGGTAGTCACAAGGGAGGACGTCATCCGCGATGTCCGTTGCGCTACCTCCCACGGACTGAACAGAGATGGTATCGGCGCTTACTGCAAGTCGCACCGAGGAAACAACGCCTTCGGATAGCAGCCCCACACGGGCCATTGCCCCAGCAAATTCATCACGCGAGACCCGCGCCAGATCACCTTTCTGAGCGGCAGCAATCAACCTGCGGAAGTCAGGGAAGTTTCCATCGATCAGTTTCGTATGCAGAACACCACCCGCTCTCGAGAAGCGAACCATGTTCCCCGAGGTCGCAATTTGCACCCCGCCTGTGCCCAGGAACTGACATACATCCTCGAGACAGGCGCTGGGCAAGATGAACTGCTGCATAGGGTTCCCATCAACCGGGACCTCGACAACCCCCAGACGAAGGCCGTCAGAAGCAGCAAGCGTCATAATCCCGGGTTGAAACTCGAACAACACCCCATTGAGGAAGACCCTCACATCATTTCGAGCTGCACAGAATCCAACCTGATGGATTGCGGTGCTGAGCGCAGCACCGGTAATCGACAGCTCACCTTTGCTCTGCTCAGGAGAGAATTCCATGACGGGAAATTGCTCAGCAGGGAGTGTGGCGAGCGAAAAGCGCGACCGGCCAGATGCAATAACAATTTTGGCCTCGGTGTAGCTGATCGAGACCATTGCACCCTTAGGAAGGGCCGAGATCACTTGATCGAACTTGTTGGAGGGCACGCATACGGAAAAGCCGTCGCCGCTCAAACTGTAAAGGTCGGCGGGCACATCGAGCGCCATTTGTTGCTGCCCGTTGTGCGCCGACAAACGCAGGACCTCATTGGATACCTCGAGCAACAAATGCCCGTAGACATCCGTTGCTTTGCGTTGAGGCACACGCGAAACGGTCTTCAGGTAGTGGGCGAGATCGGTGGATTTGATAGAGATTTTCATGGGCTGTCCCCTGTAAGGTATGGCCCATGATTGCCCTCAGAGAGGTGTGGCAGAAGCGGCACCACTGATCAAATTATGACCAGTCAGGTGTGACGTAAACGCGCCTAGCTTTGCAGCCAGTTATTCACACAGTTGCCCACAAATTTTGTGGATAACCCTACATGGCCTCAATCAAGACTTTGCTGAAGGCTCGCATGGCGACTGATCCTTCAACCTTGAAGGATGATTTCTGAGCGAATCTGGCCATGTCTGCGGCTACTCGCCGAGAGTACCCAGTCTGCCCTGAACGGTCATACAGGACTGCCAGTTGGACGTAGGCCTCCAACCTCATGGCATCACTCGAGAAAGCGAAGAAGTCTTGGGGAGGGGGGTACTCACCCTTGGCCGCTTTGATAACGACTTCAAACAGGGCACCCATGTCCTTTGTGTTGAGTCCTTTGACCTTCCCTGCAGCCTGCCGTAGGAGGGCGTTCGCATCCTCGACTCTGCCGGTCGTGGCGTAGCTTATTGCGAGTTGAGCCACGGCCATGGTGCTGTCCGGTCGATCCGAGTAGAACTCCAAAAGTCCCTCACGCAGCGCCTTAGCTCGCTCCAGGTCGCCAGTTTCAAGCAGGGTGAGTAGACGCTGTTGCAGGGCCTCCATATAGGCCTGCTTGTCCTGCTCGCTTAGCGTGTTCAAGGACCTTGCAATGGCTTTCTCATCGTCCGACCGTGCTGCGAGGGCAGCGATGTGCTTGAAAGCTAACAACCGGGCTTCAGGGTCTTGAACCTTCTCAGCACTATCGAGAGCTGTGTTGAATCGCTTTTCCCTTGCGGAGTTGATAGCCGCTCCTGCGGATACAAAGTCCGCGTCCGGGCGCAGGCACATCACCTGCTCGGATTGGCTTCGTAAGGCAGATAATGCTGCGGGTTCCTGTATCCCTGCCCCGGCCATTAAAGCTCTGGTCACGCGTAGTGAGTCGTCACGCTCATTACCTGGTCGTTCAGACTCCACACTTCTGGCGATGAGATCACCGATGCAGCTTTTCTCCGCGCGGGAGAAGCAGAGCGCCTTAGGGGGTTCAGATACCCATAAGGGTTCTGAAGCGCACCCGCAGAGCACTGACATGCAAAGAATTGCTGCAGGGAGCTTCACCATTAATCGCTCCACGGGAATCGATGAGCGACTTTCCCCTGCTCAGGGGCAAGAGCCAACAAACGGTTGGCCAGGCCTGACTCAGATTCAACTGACCTGCTGATGGTAAATACGTGAGTTCCCTTTTCCAGCATGCTCACAGCACAAGCCTCGGCATCATCACTACCCGAGAACACCCGCACAGGAATGTACTTGCTGAGTGCGTATTGGTTCGCAAGCTCGGCAAGGCCAATCTCGTCCGAAATGTAGATTTCGTCGGGCATCCGGCTTTGGAATAGGTGGTCAAATGTGCGGAATACAGCGGAACTAGACAAAGTCCGGTCGCCGGCAAGCACTACACGCCTCAACTCATTGCCGCTTTCGCTGGCGGTGATCAGGCGGCGATAGATGTCATCAGCGGCGTTATCAATCAACTGGACGCCGGTCGAGCAGTTAGGTTTGAGCAGGGAATCGCGCAGAGCGTCCTGGTTCTGTACCAGTTGCATCCACATGCCAGCTCGAATCAACCCTGCGCGTTGCTCAGCCCAATCTGCGCGCACGTCGCCTTGCTGAATTGCCGCTGTCTCAAGGAGGAAATCTTCTGGGTCATCCTGCTGCAGCAGAAATCGACGGTAGCAATCGTCAACACCACGGAATTTCTCTGACTCGATGAAGTGCATCAGGGAATGGCAAAGATCCCCCTCTGGGCAAGCCTCGGAGCGGTACGCCACGAAAGGCAGGATTGCATAGGGGTCGTAGATTGGACTGGTGGTAGTAGGTGATTCCATTACTTATCCGATATAGCGGGTGACGCGTTCGTGGAGCTGGACAAGGCCAGCTGCAGCACTACTAGCATGCCCTGCATCTTGAGCTTGTTTCACAATCTCCGCCACCCAAAGTGGTGTATCGAAATCACCAGGAACCCTTGAAAGGGCGTATTTGCGGCACTCTGCCCGCTGAACCTCAGATAGAAGCTCTGGAGCGTCCCTGCTCAACAACCGTACGACAAGATCCCGGAATCGGCCGTCAGTTGCTCTGGCAGCAATACTGAGCCACTCACTCTCATGGCTGCGATGGAGTTCCACCATCAGCGCCTGGTCTCTTGTTGAGAAGTCTCCGGCCCACATTAGGTGGTAAACATCAGAGGGCTGTGATGCGAGTTCAAGGATTGGGACATCCTTGAGTCGCGCCGGCAGATGGCCGGCGGCACGAAGCTGTGATGTGCTGCGCTTCACCTGGTTAACGTCGACCTGGAGCCGTTTAGCATCCGCAGGCCTGATCGCTGACAAGGGCGCGCAAAATGGAAAGCGGTTCAGAGGCACTTTGACCAGCGGTCTTGATGCCTGCCTGGCGTTCGTCCTTACAAGGTCCTGGTATGAGGTAACACTCGGATCGCAAAGGCTCGTAAGGTCGGCCTCAAGGTCCGCGACGTACAGAATGTCGGGGTAGGTAATGTCAACACCCACCGGCATGCCAAGGACAAACGATCGCGGGCTGTGAATTGCCGGGTGGACCAGAATACTTGGCGTAGTACTTTCAAGGTCGCTCACCTCACCTCGATCCAATCCCAAAGCACTTTTGATGCTCTCAACTGAGGTGTGATTCAGAGCGTGCCGAACGAGCTTAGGACATGCAGCGGATGCCTCTACAAGTAGATCACACACCCGGCCGGCTCTGTTGCCCCCGAGCACTATGGTTTCCCACATCAGGAAATGGTGAAGCGCCGCCCCTCGAGTCGGATCCGGGCTCTGAGGCCATGGAAACTCCTCTGGCCTGAGTAGGTGTATGGCGCGAACGAGCGTATCCAGATCGAGGAAATGGCTATTCGCTGGGAACCCGACGCAGGGATAGGGCAACAGGTTGCGATACATGCCAAATCGGATGAAAGGGTCCACCCTGGTCGTGTTGCCAAAGCCAACGTGGAGGCAATCTGGACGGGTCAGGTGTGCATGAACAACCTTCGCCCAGGACAGCTCACTCTCACCGGACATAAGATCCATTGCCGCAAGCTCGGATTCCGCTGCAGCTTCCAAGTCAACGTGGACATCATTGCGAAGGCAGATATTCATTTCCAGCGGTTGGGATGCACTGCTCTCGTCACACATTAGCGAGTCATAGCGCACGATTTGGCCTTCCGCCGGGGCCTTGCCGGCAGTAACGGCATCGTAGAAGTGGATTGCTACAGACATGACGGCTCCTCTATTAACCTAATAGTGGCCAAGGACTGCACCAATCTGGTCTTTTTGGTTGGAAGCCAAGGATGAAAAGGGGAGGGATGATTGCAGTGACGGATGCGCGCTCGACGTTATACTCGCCATGAGTCTCCCTCAAGTGATCGATCCGTGAACCAAGCAATAACGGCGCAAGATGCAGTTCTAGAAGGCGATACCCTGGTGATGCTCGTCAAGCAACAGCAGGTACACCTTGCCATGGCAAGTACCTTTCCGACCCTTAGGGCTCGATTGGTCCTGTGCCGCATGCCAGTAGCGGATAGCGAGGTGCTTGGGGAAGTAGACGATGAAGACGTAGCCGTCTTACAGGATTTCAACATCTGCCGCGCTTGCGCAGCGGCCTTCGTGTCTGATCTTCGGCAAGGGATGTTAGCTCGGGTGAGGGCGTCTCAAATCGCGTCTCAGCCGCCCCACTGCTCAGAGCGGCTTACCTACGAGGAGAATCAACTTTCCCTGTTCTAGGGCTAGGAAGGGAAGCTGTGGGTTTGTTGCTCGCCGGTTTCCAAGCTCACGGTGATCCAATTCCGATCAGTCGAACCAGTGCGTAGCAATTCCCATACGATGTTCATCGCAGCGGTAGCCACCGTGCGATTGATCAAGCAGTCCTGTGAAGCGATGGATTCAGCTGCTGAACAGGACTTTGTATTGCTATCAGCCATATCGCGAATTTCAGGATAGATATCCAGTACATTGGGGTAAACCTTACGTTCACTCTCCCGCAGCGCCCCAAATACCACCTGTCCATGGCGATGCCCGTTCCCCATGTCGAGCCACATAGCGTTGTGCTTAAGGCTGGCACACTCCCCAATAGCTACACGGGCTGAACTCACATCGACACAGGAGATGATGAGGTCTGCTCCTGCCACAGCAAAGCGAGTAGGTTCACTCGGGAAGCGATGGGGAAGTCCCACCCATTCAAGGCCCAGGTTCAGGTTGTAACGATTAGCCAATACTACAGCTTTGTATTGGCCCATATCGCACGGCCAGAAGCGCTGGCGCACAAGGTTCGATTCACGCACCAGTGCATCATCGATGATGGTTACATGAAGGCCATAAGGGTGCCCGAGGCTCCGAATGGCGCAGTGCATCGAGGACAAGCAGTCCACCACCTCACTGCCGTTCCCTCCAGCGCCCAAAACCACAATACGAATTGGGCCGCTTGTCCAACTCTTAGGGGCCTTGTAGCGCGGGGACGAAAGAGTCGACTGAGTAGAAGCCATCATTCCTCACCTCCCAGTGCCAGAGCATCACGGAGAGTGATTTGACCAGTCTTGCCCTCTGCAGGCATCAGTTCAGATGATGGAAACGACTTTGCTTTGGTGTCGCTCAGGTTCTCGTAGAAAGCGATAACGTCTTTGTACTCGGTTGGAGTCTTCAGGGTCTTTGTGCCCATATGGGTGTTGGTGCAGTGCAGTACGAACCTCTCCCATCCGGGAATGCTGGCAATGTTGTGCTCCTTCGGAACATCACAGTTTCCGGTGCAAAAGGAGCCGCTTTTGTACATGTTGCCCAGCGGTGCCAAGTAGAGCTTTGTTTCGGGCTTTGGACGCGCTTTCCCCTTGTAGGCGAAGCAGCGCAGCTTACCGGGGGTCGCGATGTAGATCAGACCCGGAATTGGGGCCGTGTGAATGGCGCCCTGGAACTGGATGTCAATCACCTGAGGGGCGTTGTACCAGACGAGCATGGTGCGCAATTTGACCAGAACCCGCGTGTCGATGAACTCAATCTCAGCCTCAACGTTCAGAAGGATGTCAATAAACCCTTCCTTGTCCTCCTCCGAGAACGCCCGGCCAGCCCCGAGGGTGAACCCACCCTCGACAGGCGCTTCAATGACCTCGTGACTGGTGAAGTCGAGACGCCCAGTTTTCAGGTGGTGGAAAGCGAGCAGGGCGCGGGCTTTGACTTGAGAATTAAGCATTGGTTGGTTCCTCTAGAGAGAGTTGAATCCGCCGTAGCAGTGCTAGGCATTCATTAGTTCTCTCCATTATCGGGATGGTGACCTGTGCCACCAGCTCCCCCGAAGATAATGGCAATATCGCCGATCCCGGACCATTCTCCTCGACCTCGATGTTGAGGCTTTGAACCGCGTCGATGTGAAGTCTTTCATGGCGTTCATCAGCGAGAACCCATACGCAATCGAAAAATCGGTTGGGGCTTGTCTCGTATCCGCCAGAGTCCTCATCACCTTCGTCGTCGGTAGGAATCAAGCTGTCGATGCGAGTGTGGCCGTCGAAACGCATCAGACATGCCTCAAGCGCATCCGCAAGAACCACAGCCAGAGCAGAGTGCTTGGTGTCACTACCGCTAATTTCTTGAGCTTGGAGCAGCAACTCAGAAAGCTCTGCTTTTCCATTCTCCGCATCAGCACCTTGGGCTAGGTGATATTTGAAATTCCGCTCAACGTCATCCATCTGCCATAGGGTGGCGGCTACGCGCTCGAAGGCTTCCAACTCCGAATCGTCATCTGCATCAGGCTCCAGGTCTTCCGCAAGCCATCCCAAATCAGTGTGGTCTTCGAGTTGGGTGAGAAACTCGAGAATTTCTTTCTGTGACTTTCCGGTTATCTCGTCTTTGACACCTTCATAGCTTTCCGAGATAGCGAAGC
>Ga0215265_1043_pt1 | contig 34017 bp, 44 predicted proteins | sample JAMX8_100Endo3_C_FD_182615 | JGI IMG/M metagenome (GOLD analysis project Ga0215265, IMG submission 182615) | Enriched cells of freshwater protists from Biology Centre CAS, Ceske Budejovice, Czech Republic - JAMX8_100Endo3_C3 | ecosystem: Environmental > Aquatic > Freshwater > Unclassified ... | reverse complement strand
ATGGTTATCATGCCAACAGCCATGCTTGTCTGGATCGCCGAGCTGATCTGGTTTACTTGGTCCTCCCTGATCAGGTTTTTAACCGCAGGCGTAGCGAGTAGGACCTCCCGAGCGGCCACGCGCCCACCTCCTATTCGCTTTACCAGGGTCTGTGTGATTACTGCTTGCAGCGACTCAGCCAGCATTGTCCGTGCGAGTGCTTTTTCCCCATCTGGGAAAACGTCAATCATGCGATCTACTGTTTTTGGGCCCGAAGCAGTGTGTAGTGTTCCGATAACAAAATGGCCCGTTTCTGCCGCTGTGAGGGCAAGGCGAATCGTATCCAGGTCGCGAAGCTCGCCCAGCATGATTACATCTGGGTCTTCCCGCAGTCCCGCGCGAAGCGCGCTCGCAAATGACAGCGTGTCTCTGTGGATTTCGCGCTGGGTCACGAGGCTCATCTTTGAGATGTGTAGGTGCTCGATCGGATCTTCGAGGGTCAGAATGTGCTTAGGTCTATTGGTGTTTATGTAGTCAACCATCGCCGCCAATGTTGCAGATTTTCCGCACCCGGTGGGACCGGTTATAAGAACTAGCCCCCGGGGAAGCAAGGCCAGGCGCTTCAGTAATTCCCCCATGCCAAGGGTTTCAAAATCGAGTACTTCGAGATTGATGACCCGGAAAGACGCGCAACGTCCCAGGTGCTGGCGATAAGTATTGACCCTAAAACGGCTAACCCCAGGCAGCTCATACGAAAAATCGTCTTCAGTGCGTTTATTCCAACGCTCAAGCCTGTCGGCTTCCATTATCGGAGAAATTAGCCCATGCACGTCTTCATCGCTCAATACCGGCATTTTTAAGCGAATGATGTCGCCGTCAACTCGAATGATTGGAGGTTGTCCGGCGGAGATATGAACGTCTGATGCCTTATTCGTGAAAGCTGTTAACAGCAAATCTTCTAGTTTCAAACCAAAAACCTCAGATGGGTCGCATTGCAGAAAGTGCCCCAAGCCAGCCCATCAGGCGGGAGGGCTGATCAACAATCCATTTCGCTTCAAGCAAAGTGACGATAAACTAGCACGGTATAATTATACCTAGTGAGAGTTGTCTGATGGCGCAGATTTTCGATGTGATCAAAGCTGCCGCGAAAATCGCGCTCAGCGAAGCAGAGGTTTACAACTCCCAGCTGGTGTCAGGCCCTTTCCTTAATCGACTTACCGGTGGCCCGTACGAATCCCAATTGCCCGTTGCTGTGCGCATGATGCGTTCAGGTGACTGTCTTCTCACCACCCTGAGGGCGCTGCCAAGCTCTTTGGTCGGCGAGTACGCAGCACAGGATTTGGAAAAGGCAATGACTGGCTTGGGGGCCAGAGCGATTTTTCAGGATCGTGGTGAAGGCTTCAGAGACGTTGAACATGTTCATCAGGGGATAACAGCGCTGATGCGTGCATCTCGGGGGGAGCAACCTCAAGTGATCACCGCCGAGTTGGTGCGGTTAGCTCATGATCAAGAAGCTCCGTATAGCCGCATGTGGGCGCCACTCAGCGAGTCCCTGTCAAAGCTGCTAGAGGCTAATCAATTTGGACCACTCCTCGAAATCGTAAAAGGGCTTCCAACCGTTGAGGACGACAATGATTTGGGGTGTGTGCTGAGTAGGGCTCAGAGCACACTGATGTGCGAATACCTTGATTCAAAGGAAGAGAAAGTAGGAAGGCTCGCCTTTGCGCTTCTCGTCCTAGATAACCAGGTTATGGGCGCAGAAGTGGGTATGAGTTATGAGGAGTACATAGCGTATGAAGAGAGCCGACATCTAGCGGTTAATCCACAGCCCCACCAGAGCCACAACCATTCCCCGGGTTTTTGATATGAAGACTCCGTTAGATAGCCGGTTCGCTCTCAGCCAGGATTTCCTTGATGCACTGAACGCCCGTGGCAGTTGGGAGCAAGCAAGAGTCCTGGATGATTGTGTATCCACCGCGAGGCTTAGCAACGAACTCGAGGCCCAGGCATTGCTGATAGCTGAAGACCTAGGTTGGCGGGCGGGAAGTAAACCCGGTGGGCAGTTATGCGATGGCCCCCCTGCACTCATATCCGGCATTGATGAGCTTTCACGTTCCTTTGTGAACGGTTTGAAGGAAGGCCGTATTGTGCTCATCCGGAAAGAAGAAGCTGAGAGCCAGCGGCAGAAAATTACCCAGGTTGATGCGAGTATTGCTAGGAACGACTGGCGGTCTCTAGGCTTGCCTTCACCCTCCGAGGTTATCGCCACGTTAGTGGCCGGCGGAGACGTTTGGATTGAAGGGCATCACTTAGACTTTGACGAGGATCTGGACGTCACCTGGATGGAGACGCCCTTCGTGGACACCATGGGATGGAGTGGCCTTATCGATGAACAAGCCTGCCTGATTCTCCTTCGTAACATCGCATGCGGTAAGGTCTATGGCAGCCAGCCTTAAGACTTTTTCTTGGACCGAGGTATTTTTTGCTGCCTTGACTGTGTCTTCTCAAATTCTGCATCAACGGCTTGCCGGAACCAGCTAATCCCGCCAATTTTCAAATAACGCTCCCAGGTTTCATCGCTGGTTCGTAGCGCACGGATCTTCATTGCGGCGTCACCGGCAGTAGAGCTTTTGACAGTCTTAACTCTCATCTGCATCGGCGAGAGCAATAAACCTTGGTCACTATCAGACAATTCCCGCCAGGTCATTCCATCTACTGAAATGTAGGCAGTCATTTCATTGCTGGCCGCAAGCAATGCCCCTTCACGAAAGTCCGTCGGTATCTCCTCAATAGATTGGAATACCTCGCTGTTACGATCAATCGTCCTTGGCGTTGTGAACAGCATTTTGGCAGCTTTGCTTTTAGACGGGGCTTGCACCAGGCATATGGGACCAGAAGGCGCGCGGTATAAAAATATTGGCGATGTCACGGGCATTAGAACTCTCTGCGGCCTGAGCTTGTGGGTGCTGGTAAATATGATTTCAAGTCCGCATAGCGTGACCTGGCGTGATTGTAACGTATATACAGTATTAGCTTGTTCAGAAATAACAACACGGTATAATGCTATCAAATGATATTAAATTGAGTTCTTCTTCTTTGCATGCAGAGCTTAATTTTCGATACGACTTAAACTTAAGGCGTCGGTTCGCCACGAAAAGGAATGCACGCAATGTTAACAAGAGAACAAATCCTTGCCATGCCTGATGCGGACTATATGGGGCCAGTTCAGCTTGAGTTTTTCAAATCTCTCCTCAAAGATCAGCTTCTAGCGACTGATCAAGCTCTCCAGGGCGCCCGCGAATCTCTAGCCAATGTTGAGCGGCCCAGTGACCCTGTAGATGCTGCTTACATCGAAGAGCAGCGTTATCGCCTTATGGCAGACATCAAGCGCAACAGCGAGGCACGCAAGGACATTTTGACTGCAATCCAGCGGGTCTCCGAAAATGATTATGGCTGGTGTGAAGAGTCTGGCGAGGAGATCGGTTTAATGCGACTGCTGGCTAATCCGACTGCCCGTAAATCTATTCATGCCCAAGAGAATAGCGAGATGCGTGGGAGGCATTTGCTTAAGTCTGCATAAAGAGCATGCACAAAAAAGCCGGGTCAAGCACCCGGCTTTTTTGTATGAGTGATATGTGGTTGTCATTGAGCTCGGCGGTCTGCTGCTTCAGCCTTGACTTGTGTTTTCCCCATACTAAGCGGCGCCAGAGATTGCATGAAGAACGCTGTGGCCAACACCGTTTGGATATTGCTATCGAAATCCAAGACCAACTGTTTAGCTTGATCGAGCGTTGCTCCGTTGATGCGGAAGGACTGAATCTGTTTACCGGCGCGACTGGCCCGTTTGATTCCCCCCAAAATGCTTTTGAGCTCTACAGGTTCTTCACGCAGCAATCGCTTCATGGCTAGGTCCACCCACTCCGCCCAGCCTCCTTCGAACTTGCTTATAGCAAGCTCAACCGCATCGTGTTGTTCCTTTGTGAGCCATACCTGGTATGTGGTCCCCTTCTGAAGTGCCGGTGGAGTAGGAATCTCACCGAGTGATCGACGCTTGGTCATAAGGATTCACCACTCTCGGCGTCCAACGGAATTAGAGACTCAATCACATCACTGAGCGCACTCATAAGCTTTTTCTTGCGTACCTTTTCATCCCACTTCTCCCAATTGCTGAGGGCGTCGGATAGGTTTTCGGCAGCTTGACTCGAGATCCCATCAATACCGTTCAATGCGGCAATGATTCGCTTGCCCCCAACCGTGCCTGGAAGTGTCACTTTGATTTGAGGCGCGGATGGTTTCTTGGTGCCGGCGTTTGAGCCATTACCTTGGTTGGTGCCAGGTTTCGACTCCGGCAGCGGTTTATTCAACCCAGCGCGCAGTGATTTCAGGTATTTGCTAGCGTCCTCGTATGCTGTGCGCAGGCTGGTGTATTCACCATTTACGATACGCAGCAGCAGTGGGTCATCATCGGTAAGGCGGCACAGCGTGTAGTAATAGTAAGCCTGGGTTTGCTTGCAGCCCATTGTTTCTCGAACAACGTCAGCTGTGACGTCCTGGTTGTCAGGGCCCAGTGACGATTGAGTAAGGATGGTTAATACCTTCCTGGCGCCCATCACGGTCTCTGCAATTGAAAGCCCAGCCCGTTGCAGGTTTTCAATAAGTCGGAAGGCATGAATCATGTCCTCCGACATCGCACGGAAAATGACCCGTTCGTATTCGATATCGGCCAGCAAGCATGCGGTGTAACGCCGCTCACCACCAATAATTTCGCCATCTGGTCTTGCCACAATTGGCTGGAGCAGCCCTTTTTTCAGGACTGAAATGGCCAGCTCAAAAAGCTCGCTCCAAACGACATGCTTACTCATCTCGCCTTTGCGAACGAGCTCTTCTAGGAAACGGTCCTGGCGAGCAAGCCAGTCTTCTAGCTTCTCGCCTTGCCGTGACTTATAGCGCAAATTTTCGATGGACTCAGCCGTAACGCCAGCGGCATCCAGGGAGATCCGCCGGGGGTTATGCGCGGATGGAACAAGAGACCTTATGGGGGCCGCAACATCGAGGCGTTCGCCAGCCTGTGAAACACCACTAGTAAGCGTTCGGAGGTGACCGGCAGCAACTGCTGCCTGTGGGTCAGCGCTCAAGCCGCTCTGAAGACTCTTCCTTGCCATAATCAGTTAACTCCAGCTGCTGCTGGCATTGTCTTCTGCACTTCGCGCCAAACGTGTTTGATAAAATGGCGAGCTTCCAAGTCAATGGCCGTGCCTTCAACATCCGTAACCTGATCTGGAGTATTGCGCCAGTCGTCCGTTTCGGAGTAACCAATCCGGCGGTTCAACTTTACTGGCATCAGATATTGCGAGAATACCTCGTGCTTGCCGAGGTCTCGAAGGTTCATCGAATGAAGGGACGTCTTCATCACCAGGTTAGGCAGAAGGCCGAGCAAGTTCAGCGGAACATCATTGCGGCGCGACTGCATGAAGCGCACAACATAGGAGATGATCGATAGCACACCGTCGATCGATTGCGGCTCAGGGATGAACGGAATATATACATGCGTGGCCGCAACCAATGCCGCATCGATAAGTGCGGTTTTAGCCGGCGCGGTATCAATGATCACACAGCAATACTTTTCCGAGATCTCTTCAGAGCGAAGCCATTTTTGCAATGCTGCCCCAAGCTCGGGCACACGTTCGTCTGGAACCTTCACCAGCTGGCGCATTAACTCTTCATGAGCTGGCACAACGTGGATCAGTGGGTTGGCGGTTTCGTATGGGATAGGTGCGTAATAATCACTGCCACCTAGAAGATTCAACCACAGGTCGCAGCAAGAGCTGTACGGTACGTCTTCACCCACCAATTCAGGGTGAGGCTTGGGCTGCATACTTCCGTCAGGCAGCGCTTCGAGTAAGTCGTAGCGTCTTGAGGTGTTGCCTTGAGAATCCAGGTCAATAACGAGAACTGGTTTGCCACCGTTCATGGCAGAAAAGGAGGCGATACCTTGAGTCAAAACGCGGCTAGATAAGGTTTTACCAACGCCACCTTTGTAGTTCGTGGGTACCACGACGGGGATGCAGAAGGGATAGGCCATTTGGTCTCCATTACTCTTTGTGGTTTTCTCGGGCTGGCGTGCCGCGTTTTCCCGTTACACACAAGATTACACAGAATCGTTACACACGCAAATTACACGCCGAAGTTACACAAAAAATGACGTAGAGGCAAACGGTATTGTAATATCCAAGGATACCAACGGTAGAGGTCATTCTTTATGAAGGACTCAATGCAACGAACGCTGCAAGGGCTCAACGAGCAATCCAGGGCTATTGCCTTAAAAGCTCAGGAAAGCATCAACCAGCATCAGTTCATGCCGCCTGAAAAAGCCAGATTGGTTAAGTTTGGGGCTTGGGCAGGCGCTGCGTTAGGTGCGGCAGGGGCGCTGGCAGTTGTTGCCGCCGCCCCCGTCGTAGCGGGCGCTCTCGCGGTTGCCGCTGCTGGAGTGGGTGCAGGAGGAGTCATCTTCGAGCGCACTGCTACAGAGCGTCAGCGCATCCGTCAGGAGCAGCAGTCAGTGCTCACAGAGATGCGTACGTTTCTGCGAGATCTGAAGGCGAAGTACGACAAGGAAATGGCAAGGCCTGAAACGCCCGTAAGCAGTTTTGCACTTAGTTCTGACCTGGTGCAGTACGACGACTTGCGTCAACGGCAGCAACTTGAGCAGCGGAACCGAGTTGAATTGACCTCAAGTGATTCAGCGCGACCCTCCTCAGGGCCAAGCATGAAAATGTGAAAACTCGGCAATAAAAAACCCGGCTTCGGCCGGGTTTTTTGTGTGCGCATTTTAGCGATTGACGGCTTCTTTGAGTCCTTTGCCTGGCTTAAAGGCCGGCAGTTTGGATGCTGCGATATCGATAGCTTTACCAGTCTGGGGGTTACGGCCTTGCCGAGCTGCACGCTCGCGAACTTCGAAAGTACCGAAACCAACCAAGCTCACTGAGTCGCCCTGGTCGAGAGCTTTTGTGACGGAGTCAATAAAAGCGTTTACCGCGCGTTCAGCAACGACCTTGGGAAGGTCGCTGATAGTGGATACGGATTGGATAAGTTCTGTCTTGTTCATTTGAGCCTTCCGAAGGGGAGTGAGGAATCAGCGGTTATTCATGGTGTTGGGTACTATATAATAGTACAATACAAAAACAGCAAGACGAATTGCCTGCTGCCTCCCCAGTGGCCTGTAATGAAGCTAGCTCTCGACCAGCCCTCCGGCTGGTTTTTTTTTGCAGATGCCAAACCCCTAGGAGACCAACGTGAGCACTCTACAAAGAATGGTATCGCTTTCTGCTTTACTACTGACTCTCAATGGTTGCGCCGGCAACCCGGAGGAGCCTGTAACTGCATACGGTACTGATGAGCAGCCTTCAGACGCCATCTACAGCCAGGCGCCACAGGAGGGCTCGGAGGTGAGGTACCCAGAATATGTTGCACCCACTGACGTTGAACCTCTGTACCAGCCGGTTGAAAGCCAAGGTGCATACCTTCTGAAGGCTGCATTTTATGCCAAAGACACCGGTGACAAGCAGCAGGCTATAGGGTTCTTCAATGATGCTGCCGCGTTAGGGGATGCTCAAGCTCACTACGAGCTAGCCAGAATTTACACTGAGGGAACGCTCGCCCCGAGAGATCTCACGAAGGCCAATTTTCACCTCAAGACTTCGGCAGATCTTGGAAACCCTGAGGCGATCAGGGTTATCGCTTGGAAATTGATTCGGGGCGATGACGGGAAATTGGACATTCAGCAAGGGACTGCGCTCATGGAGCAGGCAGCCAGTAAGAGCGTTAGGGCTCAGCGTGAGCTTGGAATGCTTTATGCCAATTTGTATAAGCCCCATCTCAACGACGCGGCTAAAGGTAAAGCATACCTCTCTCTCGCATACCGCAGCGGGGATGTCGATGCAGCTTTTCAACTTGGCCAAGTTCTAGTGCGGGAAGGGGCGAACCTAGAGGCGATTGAGCCCCTGACCTATGCCGCAGAACATGGCCAGGTAAGAGCCGGCGTTGAACTTAACCGACTCGCAGGCGCTACCCCTAGCTCTGCTGTATTGCCTCAACGGTCTTATTCGGCGGATGAGATGTATCGCAAAGGAAACGCAATCATGCTCACTCCTGGTCATTCTCCAGCAGCAGAAGCAGATGCTTACGCCTGGTTCGACATGGCTGCTGAACAGGGTCATGCAATGGCAGCAGAGGAGCTGAGAGCCCTTGAGGGCGTCAAGATTCAAATGCAACAACGAAATCCGGACTGGCTACGGGAAACAAAGGCGCGCCTCAGTTACCGTTGACGATCAAGGAGCAGGAACATGGGCATTCGCTTCAGTATTGATGACGCTCTAAAGCGCGGCTTTATTGAGCCAGCGGTGGCTAAGGAGATGAAGGAAGCAGCTCGGCTTCATAAGCCTAAAGGTTCATCGATTCCAGCGTCCCAAGGTGTAAAAAGGGAGAATGGCAGGACTGATGGTCAGGATCCGCAAAAAATTCTGTTTGAGGAGCTGTGCCGCAAGCTTCCCGGCATACCCCAGTGGGAAGCCGAGAACCTAGTACCTGGCCGCAAGTTCAGAGCTGACATTTTCATTGCGCCAGATATTGTGGTCGAAATGGATGGGTTCGCTTATCACCGCTCAAAGTCAGCGTACCAAAGCGATCGGGATAGACAGAACCTGTTCACAAAATTTGGGTTCAAGCCTTTCCGGGCTTACACGAAAATGGTTTTCGACGCAGAAAAAAGAAGGGAGTTTGTTGATATGGTTGTGAGCGTTGCTATTACGAGTCGCGTTCGAGCAGGCCTCCCTGTTCCAGCGCAAGGGCCGGCGGACAGCCTCTGAACGCGCGCACTCTATCGAGCGGTACTCAAGCTTGGGGTTTTTGCATCGCCAGCTCGAAGAATTGTGGGTTTGGAATTGGGCGAATATCCAGCTTACCTTCCGGTGAAAGCTCGGCCGCGTACTTCAAAACCTGAATGAGTTTTTCGGCTGACAAAGCAACACCATAAGGTTTGCCGTCCATTTCAACAGCGATCATCGTTTTCGAAAAAATTGGACCTTGCATATTTCGTCTCGTACTTAGCGATTGTTTAACGGGCGTTTATTTTTGCGAGTTTGTAGAAATGAAGCGACCCATCAGCACAGATCGCAGCGGTGTTCTTTCAGTGGCCCATTTGAGTGAGGCGCGCACGATCCTCTGTGCATCGCCTTGGGATGACGGAGACTATCCCAGCACCAGCAAGTCATTTCCTAGGAAGCGCTCGCCACGTTAACGAAACAAATGCTGAACTCAATCCCAACCCAATGATGATGCCAGTTGTGAGCATGTTTTTGGCGTCGGCTGCGGGTGTGACGAATGGGGCAAGGAAAACGCCTCCAACAAATCCCAACATGATTCCTGATGAGATGATTACTAGCTGGAGTCGTTTTGCTTGCAGCGCGTGTACAGCGCATATCAACTGCATAAGCACGAGCAGTGCTGCACATTGAGAAAAGAACAGTTGTCCGCTTAAGCTATTCATCGCATACCTGGGCCGTGATTCGTCTTGCTCCGCTCAGCTTGCTCCTCAGACGCAATTGGAAGGGAGTTACCTAGACTGGCAAGACCTTCATTGAGCTGATTGAGGCGAGTGGCGCCACGGGGCCGCTGAGCTCGCTCAGCACGTTCACCTGCCTCGCGCACGAAGTCAAATCCTTTGACCAACTTAGTGAGCGCATAGGCAACTGGGGGAAGTGTTACTGACATCCAGGCCCCGACCCCTTGAAGCTGAAAGGCCGGCGAGGGCATATCGCCTGCTAGCGCGTGACCCATGAATGCCATTAAAGAGTCAGGTGTGGATTCACGGTATGCCTTGAGTGCTTCCGGGCCGGCTGAACTAAGAATTGCAGTTTGATGCGCAATTTCTTGAAATGCCCCAACCCCAAATACGCTGCCGGTGGCAGCCAGCATGACCACGGCCGCGACCGCAGGCTCAACCTTCGATACGCTTACCAGGAACTTGGAGAACAGGGCTGAAGCACCCTGCATAATTCTGTTTTCCACTGAGTTAGCCATGATTTTCCCTTTTAAATGGCGAGTTCGCTTTCAACCAGGTCGCAAAATTTCCCAACCGTTTCCCGCATTGACGCAACTTCAGGAGTGTCGGTACTTACACGACCTTCAGCCAGGTCAGTCAGAAAAGCTGAATACATGAGAACCTGAGCTGTTAGTTGCGCTTTCGCCTCAATTGATAGAAGCAGGGTCCCATCGATGAGTCGGCAAGAATTATCAAGTCGCTCTACAAGTTGCTGTGTCATCTCTGATCCGGATTCAGTTTGATATGGTTGCTTTGTACCGTGGTATTAGGGCTTAATCAAGGCCTTCTCCTACAGATTGGTCATTCCATTTTTCCGATGTAGAGCATTGCGTCTGGATACCCCTCGGCCGCTGCTCTACGGATCCAGGTCTTGCCGGTTGATGCATCCTTTTGAACGGCCATCACCACCACCCCATACATGTACATCGATTTGGGGTCTCCGCTTTCTGCTGCTGCCTTAATCAAGGCAAAATCGGTCTTTGAAGCTGTTTTGTAGTCATGTTCAAGCAACTGTAGGCGCTTGTGGTTCTGACAACTTATTCCAGTAGGGTTGACCCACTCGTGCTGGGGATTCCGACCCAGCCACTCCAACGGTTGTGATCCACTGCGCTGGCGATGCTGACCCACCACTCAAGCGCTAAACTGTCCGCTCATCTTCCGCGCAGGTCACCGCAATTGATTGAAGAAGGCAGTCGAAATATTTATGCCGATCTCGGCTGCGCTGATGCTGATGTAATGCAGCGCAAAGCCATGCTCGTCGTGCGTATCAGTGATGCTATTACCGCCAAGGCACTGGGACTGGATCAAGCATCGACAGTCACAGGCATTGGAGCTTCTTGCCTGGCGTCTTGGTTGAAGGGAGATTTCAGACACACCGACGAGGCCGAACTGCATACCTGCTTACGCCACCTTGAGATGCAACCTCAGTGATTAGGTTATTTTCGCGGGAGCGAAAATAACGAAGGGGGTATACCCCCTTCGTTATCGATCATTACGCCTTGGCAGCCGACTTGCGCAGAGACTCGCCCTTGAGACTGATGCGGTGTGAGCGGTGGACGATGCGATCCAGAATGGCCTCGGCCAGCGTGGCGTCGTTGAACATGCTGTGCCAGTGCTCAGTAGGGAATTGACTGGTGATGATCAGCGAGCCGGTCTGCATGCGCTGATCGACAATATCCAGCAAGGTATACCCCACCGTGGGCTCGACCGGAGCCAGCCCAAAGTCATCAAGGATAAGCAGGTGAGCCTTGCTCAAGGCTGTGCGGTACTTGGGCAGAGAGCCGTCGCCAATGGCGATTTGCAGTTCTTCATAGAGTTTCGAGGCGCTTTTGTAGATCACCGAATATCCTTGCCGGCAGGCTTGGCTACCAAATGCGCAGGCGAGCCAGCTCTTGCCTGTGCCGGTAGCTCCGGTTAACAGCAGATTCTGTTGCTGCCCAATCCAGGCACATCCCGCCAGACCGGCGATCACTTGTTTATCCAGGCCGCGACTACTGCGATAGTCCACGTCTTCCAAGTGAGCGGCATAGCGCAACTTCGCCTGCTTCAGTAGCCGAGACAGTTTACGGTTCTCGCGTTCGCTGAGCTCACGATCCACCATCAGGCCCAGGCGGTCATCAAAGGGGAGTTCCTGCATGCGCGGTTGCTCAAGCTGGTCGCGGTAGGCCTTGGCCATGCCGGACAGTTGCAGCTGCTGGAGTTTGTTTTGAGTCTGCAGGTTCAGCATGGCGAGTGATCCTTTTCATCGGCAAAGTAATGGGCACCACGCAGGTTTTCGTGAGCGGGTGTAGAACTGGGCAGAGCTTTCAAGCTAGGTCGCTTGTCGGGCTGCTCGCGCAAGATGGATTGCAGACTTTTCAAGGCGAAGGTCTTGATGGTCAGCGCATAGGTGCAGGCCTCCTCCAGTCGGGCATCACCATGTAAACGAGCCTCTTTACGCAAGGCGCTGGCAGCTTTGTGCCCGTTGGCCACATCGGTACGTTCGGTCAGGTGATAGTGCAGGTGACGCAGCAATGCAGGCCCGACGCGCTCGCCCCAAGCCAGTAGTGCTGCGGGCTCGCTGTCGGCGTAATACTGGTGGTTAGGCGGCCGGTGCTCCGGTTGCATGCTGATACCAGATACAAACTGACGGGCATGGCTGCTGACGCGTAGATGGTTGTGGAAAATCTCCACCACCACACCCGTAGCGCGCACATCCACTTGCTGCTGCACCAATCGGCTCGGTACGGAGTAGTGGTGGTTGTCGTACTCCACTAGGTAGTCACTACGTACCCTCACCTTGAAGCGCCAATCGGCATGCTCGTAAGCGTGGATCGGCAGCGACTGGAGCTCAGGCTGCTCCACCTCGACGAACAGGCTGTGCCGACTACTGCCTGGCTGGCGTTTGAACGGGCGTTTGTTGAATGCTGGTAGCAACTCCAAGATGGCCTGATTGAGCTCCGCCAAGCTGAAGAAACGGCGGTGGCGTAGGGCTGCCAACAGCCAGCGCTGAACAAGCTTCACTCCGGCCTCTACTTTGCCCTTGTCTTTGGGTTTACGCGGGCGGGCCGGCAGGATGATGGCCTGATAATGGTGGGCCAGTTGCTGATAGATCAAGTTGAGTTGGACTTCATCCTTGCCATGCTTGATCACCGCCGCTTTGAGGTTGTCGGGAACCAGTAGACGGGGCACACCCGCGAAGAAATTGAAGGCTTGCACATGGCAGTGCATCCAATCCTCAATGCGTTGGCTCCACACGGCGCAGGCGAACGTGTAGCTGGAATAGCCCAGCACGCCAACAAAAATTTGCGCCTGTCGAGACTCCGATTGACCGTCCAGATAGATCGGCATGGTCTTGCCGGAGAAGTCTAAAAAAAGTTTGTCGCCAGGCTGATGCAGCTGCCGCATTGATAATGGTTGCTGTTTCAGGAAGTTGCGATAGCTTGCCGTGAATTGCGAATAGGCGATGCCGTCTGGCTCGGTAGCCCGCCACTCACGCCATAGCAGTTCTAGGGTGACGCTGGGGTTGCGCATTTCCGCATGCACCCAGTTCCAGTCAGGACAGGCTTTCAAGCGAAAGCCGTTGAACGGCTTGATACCCAAGTGGTCATAAAGCTGCTCGTCGCTCCATCCAGCAAGCTGATCCACATTGAGGTGGACGTTTTCCAGGTGGCGCAGTAAGCGCTTTAGACTGTTGCGAGAAAGCCCAGTGCTATGAGCGACTTCGCGTGTTGATAGACGTGTGCCATAGTGCAAGCGAACAGCTTCGCGCAGCAGGCGCGGCTCAATCCTGACTCTCATCCATACTCCTTCGTACCACCGTGGGTGGGTGCTGAACGGCAGGCAATACCTGCCCCTCGGCCTTGACAGCCGATAGAAGGACGCTGAGAATCCACAGGCGTTAAAGGTGCTTGCGTCATCTAGAAAAAGGCTCGGAGTTGCTGCTTCGGGCCTTTTTTGCGTCCGTTGTTTTTGTGTACCTACATGGACTAATCGATAACCTGACTCCCTATGGTTGTGTGCGGTTCAACGGTTGTGGCACCGGCTACACCAGCCTGCGCGGCCAACCACCTTTCGACTTCCTGCTTGAGGAACAAGCGTCTGCGGCCGACGCGGAACGAAGGCGGCATCGGTAGGCCCATGCTCAGCCGGTTGCGCGCCGTATGCTCAGAAACTCTGAGAATTTGGCTCACCTCCATAAGTGTCATCGTTTCCACCGTTATCCCCTTGCCTGAGCTGCAATATCCCGATGCCACATGCTAGGTAGTTAGTGGATACTTAACTACTAGCCAGATTGGACACTTGATTTGCCGCTCTACCTGGACGATGAACTTATCGAGACCTTCGTATACGAGGAGGTCGCCGTAGCGTTGTGGGCCATTCATCTGCACGCCGAGGATGTGGCTGTTACCCCGGCCCTCGCGTTGCGCTTAATTCGGCAATATCTCCAGCCGCTGATCCCCCCTGGGCATTGGCACGTGCTCAATCAGAAACAGCCCGTAACGTGGAATCGCATCTGGATGATTAGCTCGGAGCTGGCTTCTCTGCTCGGTCAGATCAACGATCCGATGCTTTTCGAGATAGGAATTGCCATCGAGCTGATCCATTCGCACACAACCCTACCGCCAAGGGAGTACACCTTTCCGACCGTCATTGAGGTCACCTACTTTCTCAGCATGTGTGGGCAACTGAAAATCCCAGTGCAAAGTCAGACTCGTCTAGACAGGGAGCAGCGAATCAATCCGTTCAACTTTTGCTCGCTGTGCTGGCGGCAACCATTACTTGGGAGAAAGCTCTGCGCGCATCACTCACCTGGTACACCACTCATGTCAGAAGGTGCAGATAAACGTGCTGCAGCGGCGCGCTACAAGTCTGGAGTTCGCCAGAAAGAGCAGTTCGACAAAGCCGTGAACCGCATCCTGACCAAGGAGGTGACGGAGTTCCATGAAGGCTTATTCACCCCCGTCGTGCTATTTCCCGAACAGGATATTGCTGCTTGGCTAACTGAGCGCCGCCCATCGCTTTGGCAATTGCTTGGTGAGCGGCAGCAGGAGTTCAACGATGGTAATGCCGTGGGCATGCTGCTTGATCTACTGCACAGTCCTAATGGGCTGTCATCTAAGGCCTATCAGATTTACCGGCAGATCAATCGGCACCTGCAAGAACATCCGAGACTGATTTGGCCAATGCTCATACGGGCCGAGGGGTGGCACCGGTGCCGAGAAGAAGTGAGGGCGCAATGGGGCGGCAAGCGCACTGGTGCAGGGCGCCCCGTGCAGCCAGCCACCGAGCCGCCAGCTACTTCGTCATGTACCGATCAACAACCGGACGAAGATCACGGTTGCGCTGAGCATAAGTCTTGATGACCTGCTGATAGATCCCTACATCCGAACCTGGCAGCGCATGCTGCACCTCGAACACCTCCTGACCCAAAGCCTTCCACTCAGCAATCAGCTCAAAATCTGGCTGCGCCTGCTGGCTCTCCGCATGGATCAGATAAGCTAGGCTGGCGTTCAGAAAGTCGAGTGTATCGTCGGCACTTTCTAGAAGTCCCAGACATTGGCTGTGGGTCAGTCCCAGCGCTTCGGCACCAGGTAAAAGCATTAGCTATCTCCTCTGCGTAATTCTGGTCGCTCATCACCGGTAGCTACCGACCCATAGCAGCCATTGGGAACTGGCAGAAACCGGCCAATAGCGGTCGCTCACCAAGGGCTGTTTCCGACCCAGGCTGGGTGAAAACGCATGCGTCGTTTTGAAGTCTGCGTTGCTACGTAAAATCTGCCAGCGTTTGGTTGGTCAGCCAGACCTGAACTTTGCGTAGGAACGCGATTTTGATTGCGATTCTGACTGCCAAACTCGCTCTAAAACGTTTTCACACAGCCTGGACCCCAAGCGGACGTTAACTGTTTGTCGACTGTACATGGATCGCTAAGCTTCGCGCAGGTGCGCATGGCAGCGCCACTTTCCGGGCGGACTGTTAGTCCAGCGACTGAATGCCCGCGAAAAACTGGCCGCCTCGGCGTAGCCTAGACGTTGGGCGATGCTGGTAAGGTCCAGACGCGAGTCGCTCAGCAGGCGCTCGGCCAAACGCTGCTTGATTTGCTCGTTGAGCTGTTGGAACGAGTGACCTTCACTCGCCAAACGGCGCAACAAGGTGCGCTCGGAAAGGCCCAGGCGCTGGGCCACCATCCGGCTGCTGAGCAGCGTGGCCGAGTCGCGGATCAACACCTGTTGCACCAAACGCGCGGTGGGCGCCTTGACCAGGCTGTGGGAGATCTCGGTACATAGCCGCTCACACAGTTGCTCGCCCTCACTGTGGGCACTGATGTGCGCCTGCGGCAGGGTGAAGGTCAGGTCGGCATTGGAAAACAGGATGCCGTTGCGCCCGGCCTCGAACTGCACCGGATAGGCAAATTCCCCCTGCAACGCGGCGAGATCCGCAGGTGCGCTGCTGGTCATCTCGATAGCCAGGGGGGCAAGGGGGCGCTGCAGTAACTCGCACGCCACGCCCAGGCACGCGGAGAGTCCGCGCTCGATAACAAAGGCGCGAGCATCCTGCGGCAGTACGCTGGCATCGAACAGTAACCAGCTACCGCGTCGCTCCACTTCGATTCGCGCCGGGCACAGCGTCAGCGCTAACAGTTGAAAACGGCTGAAGGTGGCAAACGCCTCTCCCAGCGTGCGACTGGCGAGCATGGTGAAACCGAGCAAGCCCAGTGACGTCAGGTGATAGCGCTGCCCGGCAGCGAATCCCAGGCCCGGTCGGCCGGCGTGTTCGAGCAAGTTGCGGATTACCGCCAGCTCTTGCCAGGCCTCGATCTGCGCGTTGCGCTGCTGCAGTGTTTCGCTGGAGATGGCGCTGCCTATCAGGCAGCTCGCGGCCTCCACCCCTTCGGCCTGGGCGGTTTCTAGCAGGTAACGTACGCCCGTCAGGGCACGGTTTTGGCGCCAGTCCACCGGGCAACCCTCCATTCAAAATAGTCTTGGCGGTAATTATCATTTTTTGGCTGTAATAATCATGGCTAGCCTAGCAGCCGCCACGCATTCTGTAAGCACTCCAACAACAAAAGAGTGCGAGCCATGAGCGAGTTCATCTACACCCTGCCTAGCCATAACCGTGCTGCCAGTTACAGTCACATTCGTGTAACCCCGACCACCGGCGCCATCGGTGCGGACGTCGAAAATCTTGATCTGACGCGTCTGAGCGACGAGGGCTTTGCCGAGTTGCGCCAGGCGCTGCTCGCCCACAAGGTGATCTTCATCCGCGACCAGGCCCTGAGCGTTGCTGACCTGGAGCGGGTTACCCAGCACCTCGGTGAGTTTGGCCGCGAACCCTATGTGACCTGCATGGCCGATCATCCGCACGTGGTACACGTGGTCAAGGAAGCCTCCGAAAAAGCACCCTTCGTATTCGGTGGTGCTTGGCATACCGACTGGACCTTTCAGGAGCGCCCGCCAGCATTCACCCTGCTCTATGGGCACGACATTCCTCCCTATGGCGGCGATACCTGCTACGCCAATCTGGCCCTGGCGTATGAGTGGCTATCGCCTGGGATGCAAGCGCTGCTGGAAAACCTCGACGCGGTGCACAGCCCGGAAATGGCCTATGGCGTTAACGCCAAGCACAACGCGCTGCTGGAAAACATGGCGATCAACTACGGTAGCGATACCTCGGCTGACGAGCGCAGCCACCCGTTGGTAACCCGCCACCCGGAAACCGGGAAAAAGGTGTTGTTCATCAACCCGGCCTACACCACAGGCATCAAAGGCCTGCGTACGGAAGAGTCGCGTCCACTGCTTGACTACCTGTTCAAACTGGCCACCTCGGAAGCCTTCACTTGCCGTATGCGCTGGCGTCAGGGAACCCTGGCGATCTGGGATAACCGCAGCACCTGGCATATGCCAGTGGCCGACTACCACGGCATGCGGCGCGAAATGTTCCGCACCACCGTGATCGGCGAAGTACCCAGCCGATGAGTGCGCCGGTGGCAATTACCGAACCGCGCCTGCTCGGCGCGGCCCACTGCCTGGCAACGGCACGGCTCGAGCGGCATCCCGTGCCACGGGTTAGCGAAACTTTCGCCCTGGCCAACCTGGATGAAGCCTATGCCGTGCAAGCCGCTGGCATGCAGCAGGCGTTGGCTCAAGGCCGCCGTCTTTGCGGGGCCAAGGCTGGGCTGACCTCGGCGGCCCTGCGTGCAGCGCTCAAGGTCGACGAGCCGGTGTATGGGCGGCTGTTCGCGGACACGGCGTGCCTCTCAGGTGAAGCCATCGCCTGGGAGCGCCTGCTGCAACCGAAAGTCGAGATCGAGCTGGCATTGGTGCTCGGCCACGATCTGCCGGCTGGCGAGATCAGCCATGAGCAGTTTCTGGCCTGTATTGCGGGTGCGGTGCCGGCACTGGAAATCAACGACTCGGCCATCATCGGCTGGCAGTTGACCTTGATGGATGCGGTCGCTGACAACATTTCATCCGGGCTTTATGTGTTGGGTGATCAGCCCGTGCCGCTGGCGCAACTGCCTACGCCAAACCTGCTGATCAGCCTGCATAAAAATGCCCAGCCGGTGCTGCTCGACACCAGCGTAGCGCTGCATGACTGCCTCGCCACCGGCCTTTGGCTGGTGCGCAAGCTGGCCCGGCGCGGCCAGCCATTACGTGCCGGAGATGTGCTGTTGACCGGAGCGCTGGCGCCGATGCTCGACGTCGGTCCTGGCGATCACGTGCGCATGGTGATGGGCGAGCACGGCGCAGTGGAGTGCTCATTCGCAGGCACCACAGCCTAGAGAACCACGCATCGGGCACAACGGCCCATTAGAAGCGGCGCTGATTGAAATCCGCCATAAAAAGTACAAGAAGCGAGAGCCATCAGAATGCAGTACGAAGAGTTTGATTACGTCATTGTCGGTGCCGGTTCGGCAGGCTGTGTATTGGCCAGTCGCCTGAGCGAAGACCCCAGTGTGTCTGTCTGTTTGCTGGAATCCGGCGGGCCGGATAAGAGCGTGTTGATTCACGCCCCGGCCGGCTTCGTTGGCATGGTGGCAACCTCTTACAACAACTGGGCATTCGACACCGTCCCGCAGCAGCACATGGACAACCGCAAGCGTTACCAGCCGCGTGGCAAGACGCTGGGTGGTTCTAGCTCCATCAACGCCATGCTCTATGTGCGCGGTAACCGCTGGGACTACGACCATTGGGCCAGCCTGGGCAATCCTGGTTGGTCGTATGAGGATGTGTTGCCGTACTTCAAACGTGCGGAAAACAACGAGACCCACGGCGCCAGCGAATACCACGGCGCGGGTGGCCCGCTGAACGTTGCCGAACTGCGCACGCCAAGTGAGCTGAGCAAGGCGTTTATCGATGCCGCAGTGCTCAATGGCATACCGACCACCCGCGACTACAACGGCGTCGATCAATTCGGTTCGTTCATGTACCAGGTAACGCAGAAAAATGGCGAGCGCTGCAGTGCAGCCAAGGCTTATCTGACGCCTAACCTGTCGCGCCCCAATCTATGTGTGAAGACCCATGCGCTGTCGGCCAAGATCATCATGCAAGGCAAGCGCGCCTGTGGCATTGCCTATTACCAGGGCAGTGAAGCTAAGGAAGTCCGGGCGCGTCGTGAAGTCATCCTCAGTGCAGGCACCTTTGGTTCGCCGCAGCTGCTCCTGCTCTCGGGTATAGGCCCGGCCAAGGACTTGCAGGCGGTGGGCATACCCGTGGTACACGACCTGCCTGGCGTCGGCGAAAACCTGCAAGATCACATCGATCACGTGCAGAGCTACATCAGTGCCAGCGACAGCCAGACCTTCGGATTGTCCTTGAATGGCGCTATAAAAATGGCCAAGGGGGTGTTCGAATGGCGCAAGCAGCGTACCGGCATGATCACTAGTTCGATCGCCGAAGCCGGGGCTTTTGTACGCTCCTCAACCGAGGTGCAAGCACCTGACTTGCAACTGGTTTTTGTGGTGGCGCTGGTTGATGATCACGGTCGCAAAATGCACACCAGGCACGGCTTTTCCTGCCATGTTGAAGTGCTGCGCCCCTACAGCCGTGGCACGGTCAAACTGGCCAGCGCCGACCCGCGAGTGCCACCGAAGATCGACCCCAATTTTCTTGCCGATCCACGCGACCTCGAGCTGTTGGTCAAGGGTGTGCAGTTGCAGATGGACATTCTGCAAAGCAGCCCGCTGCAACCGTGGCGCGGCAAGATGCTCTATCCCGTCCAGCGCGATGACACGGCAGGCATTATTGCCGATATCCGGGCGCGGGCCGACACCCAGTACCACCCGACCAGTACCTGCAAGATGGGGCCGGCCTCTGATGCGTTGGCCGTGGTCGATGCGCAATTGCGTGTACACGGGCTTGAGGGGTTGCGGGTGGTGGACGCCTCGATCATGCCGACAGTGACTGGCGGCAACACCAATGCACCGACCATCATGATTGCCGAGAAAGCCGCCGATATGATTCGTCAGGCGCAGTAGCTGGTGAGCAACTGCACAGACTTGAGTCGAGGGGCCACCCTACTGCCTCTCGGCGTTTCACCTCTGCGTCGGCGGCGCGGAGTTGGTCAGGTTCCTACGTTAAATCTGCGCTAGTTCGGCCATTCCAAGAGCTAGAATTTTCGTAGAGGCGTGATTTCTGCGTCGATTTCGACGACTGCGTCTGCTCAAAAGTATTTTTACACAGCCTCGGCCGAAACCGACGACCACGACGGGCAGCTATTGGCCGATTTCTGCCTGTCGCCACCGGCAGCAATGGCCAGCTCTCAGCCGATCATGGTTACTAAGCGTGCGGGTCAAACCCGATGCAAATCGGTAGTCAAATCGAATGCAACCGCCTGGTCAAGTGCAATGCAAATGAGTGGTCAGTACGGATGCAATAAGGTGGTCAAGTCCGTGCAATTACGCACCTACATGCCTTAGGGATGGGGCAGGATCGTCGGCGCAGTGGATCACAACCACTGGAATGGCTAGGCAGAACCTCCAGCACGGGCGGGTCACAATCACTGGAACCGGTGGGCAGCATCACTGGAATACACAAGCAACCAAGCCGCCGCAGCCGGTTTACCTTTTTTTGCGAGATCGGTCATCCTGGGCGTTAGGTAGCTGGCATCAGCTCGCTTCGCCAAGTAACCAGTGATTTGTCCAGGTATGAAATACAAACACGCCAGAAAAAGCGCACCACCGCCCAGCCAAACTAATCGTTTCTTTTCTCTAGGATTTACAGCGATCGCGTACTTGTGGGGCCATTGGTTTTCCGCGTTTTCCATTATCAAAGCCTCGTGTTTTTAAGAGATTGCTCACATGCCCATTCTCGGAAATGGTCGTTGCGACGTCGGCTCTGGGGAGTCGAAATCAAACGAGTTCTGAGGGGGGGTGGAAAATTGCTGCGTATGAGGGGATCTTTCAGCTGACAGCGATTGGGCTTGCTGTTGCAATTCGGCAGCCAGCGACTGGGTGATGGCCGGCGCTGCCTCACTCATATGCTGAATTTGAGGTTGATCACGCTTGTTCGGATAGCAAACACGCATAACCTCGCCCAGGCGTACATGCTCTAAGGCCGAGGTCGAGTGAAGAATTCCGACCCCATTGCCGATGCTTTGTACCGTCGCACCGAGCTCGTTTACGAGGATAGGGCCTTCGTAGACCACGTTGGCCATAGGCGCCTTAATCTCGTCCACGACAGAGCTGATAGAGGACGCCAGTTCCAGTTCAATGGCATCGATCAGATCTTGCCGGCTGTGGGGTTTAACATCCCCAATAAACTCCAGGACCGTCTCGCCGATTAATCTACCGGTGGCCACCACGACTTCACGAGTACCAGATTGTCCTAGCATCTCGTGGGCAAGCGTTGCACTGACGTTAGCGATCAAATGGATAGGCTGCTGCTTCACACGTGAGTGTTCCGCCGGAGTGAGTTGTCGCAATAGATCGGGATTGGTGGGGTGGGCGATTTTGGGGTCGGTGCTTCGCACCTTTGCGTACCCCTTCGTGATGGTGCCAATTTTCGTAGCATCGCCATCATAGATCTGCATCAGAAATGATTTTCCCGCCGCAATATCCCGTTCTTGCTTGAGCTTTAGCCCCTTCATTTCAGACCATAGAGGCGAGTCCTGCGGAATGTCGTCATAGAGATCGGAAAGAATGACATCTTTCTTTTCTGGCTTCTGAATCATGCTCCAGTCGAAATGCATGCCTTCAGTTACGGCCACCATGAACCAACGTTTTCTGCCCTCCATTGCATTGTAATCACTGCCATCAACGACCGTTTCGTGAGTGACATAACCCATATCTCGGAGTTGGTTTCGCAGAATTGCAGCGCTAGCAGAGGATGCGTAAGGCACTACGTTCTCAAACCAAATAATGGCTGGGTTTGCCCGAGCCAGAATGATCAATGCTGAAACCACCAGGTGACCAACATCAGGGTGCTCTTCAGGCATTGCCGTGCCACGACGGGCGCGTCCAGCAACGCTAGCACCGCTGCATGGAAGCCCCATTTCGACAATGTCAGTGCGTGGAATTCGATTAACAGCTGACTGGTCCATGGCCAGCTCTTGCAAAGGGGCACCTAGTGGGATGGTCTTTGCCGTCCAGATCTCATTATTGTTACTGGCGTGCTGCAACAATTCCGGACGGATGTCATTTGCGAAAGCTAACTCCGTGTTGACTCCAGCTTCATGCATACCTGAGTGCAGTGCGTGAGAGGCAAACCCACCACCATGAGAAAGGCTACCCACGCTGAGCGGAATACCCAGCTTCATCTTGGTCCGTAGTCGAGCTACTCGCTCCTTCTTCCTGATCTCCGTAGCAACCGGCATCAGGTAAATCTCACCCTTCATTTGTACCAGGCGGATTGCGCTCATCCCCTCAAAGAGGGCTAAGAGTGCCTCGGAGTTTATGTCAATGATCGGTATGGGCTGGTCGCCGGCGTTCTTTGCCGGCTTATGGCTTACAACGCGCGAACCATCAGGGTTGGCTCGAAGGATTATGGTTCCGCCTTTTACGTGAACCTCGTATTTGTCTCCAGCCTGGAGGCCAGCGCTGCTTACTTCTTGCGCCTGTAGCCAGATACGGGGCCTACCTCGGTTTTGCCCAATGTTTTTGATGAAGTACCCAGAAAGTGGAGTTTGCTGGCTGGCCATAATCAATCCGTATCATAATACCGTGTACTCGAAGGGTACCAGGTTTCTGGGGGCCTACACACTATCTGGGGCTTGCGCAATTGGTTTCTATATCCTAATATGATACCAGATCGTGTATTTACGTTATCAAAAGGCAAATGCCGGGGAAGTTGAGATATGGAAAGCTCTAAAGTCGTTCAGCTGCGTAACGTGCAACAGGCATCTGCGGTTGCTGTGCTGCCCCAAACGGTTGGGGATCAGATCCGCGAGCAGGCCAATAAATCGTTTTCGGACTTGTTCCGTAATGCTGTTGAGACCAGCGAACAGTCCCCTGAGGGCAAACTTCCTGTGTACGGTCCATACGGGAAGGTCATCATTTACAAACCCAACGGTGAGGTGATCCACACGGCCGGCACGCCAATCAATAGGCTGCGTGCTGCCCGTGCGTTCACAACCAATGCTATTGAAATGACCTGTGAAGCATTAGGCCTTGTGGTGTATGTATCGGGCCTGGTGCAGTTGGACCCATCCGATCGCAGCGGCCGTCGCGGTATTCGCGAAGCGCGAATAGTTGCCTACGAGGGGGAGGCCATTGGTGCCAAGCTTTCTGTAAAAGCATCCACCGCCGACCAACTCGTGGATCATTTGCACAAAATCCTTCTGGGCACTTACAACCGCTTAAGCCGTGAATTCAACCTGGCGGGCTTTCAAAGCGGGTGGTTGACCCTTAAGTCGAGCCGTAAAGATGTCATTCCCAACATCCCTCTTTGCTTGAGCTCGAGCACAAACTGAAGGTCTGCATGTGATCAAGCACGAAAGAAATATTGAAGCTACTCAAACTGCCTGCCCTGTTATTCCAGATGTGGGTGTAACGGCGTATCTGCGGGAAGGCACAGTGCCGGCTGGAGCTGGTTACATTTTAGTACCGCCTGGAAAAATCCTGCGCAAGCGAGCGTTTTGGTTATTGCCCAGCTATAGAGCTCATCCGGTAGCGTCACTTTTTTTGATTTCGACAGATTCATTTTCAATGAACGAAGACACGGCATCAGTCGATAGGCCGGCGCAGTTTTGCTATTACTCGGCGAAATCCAAAACCTGCTATCTGGGCTCCTTGGAAAAAGTGGAAGGGGACAATGGGTCGCTGTTATTAGCCCCCATCATCGCCGACCAGTTTCCGAAGCTCAGCATTCGCGAACTTGTTTACGTAGGCCACGTGGTCGCATCAGCATAGCAATTGCTCCGGCCGAACCATCAACCCAAAGTCTGATCAATTCCAGTTAAGAGTGCACATGGCAAAGAAGCGCAAGCCTGCGGCGAAGCCAGCCGTCGAAGATAACGAAATGGCACAAATCCAGGCTCTGTTGTGGGCGTCTGCAAGGGAAGCTCGCAAAAGTGAAGTAATGCGCTCGCTGAAGGACAGTTCGGTTTGGAGGCAGCAGATGCTTTCGCTAACCTTAGGTGTATTGAAGGCGGGTTGCATTGGTCTACTCGTAAATTACATTTTGCTCGCCAGCAATTTGCCCGTGCAGCAAAGCACAACTGTGGCGGTGGTTCTTGCGCTAATAATCTATGCATGGAACCCGGGCTTATGGTTCAGGAAAAATCTGTTTCGTGAGCGCGGACACGCAGCCTTTGTAGGCGCACTTGAGCGTGGAGCTCAAGCTCTGAAGTCAAGAATGCACGATTGAATCTGAGTCGGTAGGTGAGTTGCAGGGGCCATTTGAGGCCCCGGGGCATTTAGGCTTTTTCAGTGGTTTTCAAGCTGTTAGTTGTTCGATGTATCACCATTCGCTGTTCTTCAATTCGGGACGCCTGGTCGCTGATCTTTTCCCGCAGTCGATCTGCATTTTCATTCAAGCGGGATATCTCTACCTTTTTATTTTGCAATTCATCGGTGACCGCGTCCAAGGTTAAGAGTAAGCGGTCGCGGTCCTTTTTAATTGCATCCAACTCAGACCTCTGCTGTGCATTTGTTGCGGACTGCTCTCCGGACTGCTGGCGTAGGTTCTCGACCTGGGCGCTTAACTTGATAACGTCGCGTTCATATCTGAGTAGGCGATCGGCCACTACCGCTGAGTCGCTCCTTTCTGCTTCGAGCTGATTTTTTGCAGACAGTATTTCTTGTAGGCTCGACTCCAGGTCCTCAATTCGCCGATCTTTTTCGCTATTGCTCAGGATATGTCGCTCGTTCTCGCGTAATAACTCTGCGAGCTCGGCCTCCAAAGTCTTGCTGGTCAGAGATGCAGCTTCCGTAGCTGTCGAGTGGATACGAAAAGCCATAGCGGACAGGCGAGAAGAGAAGTCATGTTCCATCCGCTGAATTTCATCCGCCCAGGGCAGGGACGTTACTCCCGGGTTCGTTACGGCATGTTTTTCCCAAACTGAATGAAGCCTTTTAGGATCGCCCCCACCGAGGATGGCGCGCAGCGCGTAGGCGGTTACCGCCTTGCCTTGAGCTGAGAGTTGTTGGCCTGCCGCAATTACCTGGGCATCGGTGTATTTCTGAGGTCGCATCTATTTATTAGCTTCAGAAGTAAACAAAGAAAGAAAGAAAGTAACCTTCCCAGCTATACCGCTAACCAGCAAAATCATTTGGGCACCTCCAATCCGCTAACGCTGTGAAACACAATGAAACTTGACCTATCCCGGGTGAGTCGATTGGCTTCGACACATGAAGATTTCAGACTATTGTCAGAAATCTTGCCTCCGGCATTGATTATGCCGAGCACACGGTATCATAATACATTATGCAATTATCGATAGGGCGAAAAAATGCTATCCGCGCTGAAGATCAATGAGGTGATCCAGGAAATTATCCAGCCTGCCAATGGCAAGCAGGATCTCCTTAAGCGTGGCGAGTTGCTCAAAGTGCTCAGCGAAGAATACAAAAACGTCAAGATCGCTGAGATGGTCAACATGAAGCCCCAGGCAGTTGAGCAGGGCTTGATGCTCGCCAATGCTAGCGAGCAGGTGAAAGACCTCGTGCGATCTGGTGCTATTTCGCCGACCGCCGCGATCGGCGCTCTTCGCTCTGAGCGCAGCGGTGGACCGCCAGCGTATGACGTCTTGTCGGCCATGGTGGAGGAGGCTAAGCGCATAGGAAAAACCCACGCCACCGCGAAACACAGTTTGCACCCGATCGGTAATGGACCAACCCGAAAAGTGATAAGCGAGGCAGTCAAGGTGATTGGAGATTTAAAGGAGCAGATCGATGAGCTGCTTTCCCCTACGCAACAACAGAAGCGTTCTGAGTATGAGTCCAAGTTGGTGAGTCTTGATCTCAGCCCTACACAGCTCAGAGCGCTGCGCGCACTTCATGTTCAAACGCCACGTGCGGCCAAAAGGAGCGGGTGAAAGCGTGACATCAGGGCGGTATACAGCCGTCGCTGAGCGCGGACCGGCTATGCCCGACCAGCTCCATTTTTGATTCGCTAGCCAACAGATATGCGGAAAGCAAATGCCGGATTACGTATACACAATCAAGGGGCAAGGTGATCCTGTTTTGGAGGGTGACTCCGGATGGGCCTGGCCACCTTTATTTTCAGGAATGGTTACCGCCCAGGATAAGAAGGCCGCAAAGATTGAAATCGAAGCCGAGTACGGACGGAAATTTCCTCTTCGTGTCCTCCGGGCGGATCTAGAAAAATATCCTTTTTTGCTTCGAATCGATTTGCTTGATGCAGATAATGACTACGTCCGTCGCAGGTTCTTGCAGACTGAGTGCAAGGAGTGTCAGTGCAAGTTCAAGCTGATAGACAAATACAACAACCCCCACTGTGATTATACAGGGGCCGATTATTGCTCTCGGAAATGCGCCGATGCCGGCAAGGCCAAAGCATGCCTCGATCAAGGCATGCTGGATGAAGGACGTTTACCGGCGGTGATCTATCAGATTAAGCAAAAATCAACTGGGATGGTCTACGTTGGACAAACCATCCGTGCGTACACTCTTCGCTGGTGGCAACACCTTACAAACCCATCTGGAAGTAAATTCCATAAAGCGCTCCAAGCGTCGTCCAAGACCGATTGGGAGTTCTCTGTTCTCGAAGTGATTGATGTCCCCAGGACAAGCCCAAATCGAGCCACCTACATTTCCGAACGCGAGCGTCATTGGATCGCGGAACTGGATTCTGTGGCCTCTGGGTTCAATACCATCCTGCCGGCTGCGCTGGAACCTCAGACAAGCCTCTACATGGCATCAGAAGCTTTTCAGGGGGCGTCGGTCGCGGAGCCGTCTCCCTCATTTTAATCCGCGACCTACTCCAGGGCCGCGCCAATTACCGCAGATATCAACCATTCAGGAGTCAGACCATGGTGAAAATGGCTACACGCGTATTTCAATTGCCTAGCGATGAAGCGCTTTGCAAGAAATTCTTCGACGGTTTAAGGGCGCTGGAAAAGGATTGTAAGGCGATTGAGGTTGGGGGCTCAGTACACGACGAAATCACCTATGCCGATCTGCTCGAAAAAGAGCTGGAGGAGCATATTGGCGATCAAGGCGTTGAAAACTTCCGTCAAGAGTATGAGCGCGCAGCCCGAGCGGCAGGATGACTTTAGCGGCCGAGGAGTGGCGGGCCCGCTGTGGGATTAAGAAGCTTGCCCAGGACGATACTTATGGCTGTGGGGTCGCCTGCTTGGCCATGGTGCTTGGATGCGATTACAGCCGTGCTCGCACTCAGTTCATAAAGCTGGGCCTTGGAGTACGCAGGTCGTCCCGGCCGGCGCTTTCGACAACCTCCCGCGAGATGCATATGGCCATTGCCAGCGCCGGCCTTATAACTGAGGCAAAGCGGTGGCGCGGTTGGGAGAACTTCCAGGGTCTTGGAATCCTCAAGGTCCGCGATGACTGGCGAGGCGCAAAAGGTAGGTGGCATTGGGTAGTCGCTTTTAGACACCCAGTTTATGAGCTCGCAATCTTTGACCCCCACATGCTGGAGCCTTCTTTCAAGCGGGCGCCTTCGAATTTAGACGTGGTGCCATTCTCAATCTATGAGCCCAAGGGAGAATGGTTCCAGGTAGAGCAACGAATTGATCTGGTGACCAACCCTTACTCAATTTGATTTATTGATGCTCGACAGTGCCTGCAATTTACCTGGGATAAGTCCATCTCCTGCGGACTACCGTCCACCTCGAACAGCACTACTGCTTGACCGCAAGCAGTGAATGCGCCGTTACCCTCTGTGTAGTGCCACTTGGTCCATACAGGGTTACTGAAGCGATCCTGCCGGCGTGACCAACGAACTGCACGAGGCACGGGATCGCTGAAAACGAGATCCCAATTATCTTCCCTGCATAATCTTTGAGGGACGATTTCCTCCGGCACGACTTCAACGCTGTCGACTTTCGAAATTACATCATGATCGTGAGAAGGTGTGTGACGCATCCTCGGAACCTCTGACCTGGTGTCGCGATACATGGGGGGCCTGGAAGCGTTTAGACGACTACACCGCTTACCTGCCGACGCCCTGGGGCGCTGCGCATACTGCCTTCGCAGAATCAATCGCGAACTGAAGCATCAGCTCAACCTTGTCAGCATCAAATTTCGTCTCGCTCCGCACGAAATCAACTACCCAAGAAGGGTCCATTTTCGCCCAATCGGGGTCAGGGTTGACCTCGACCGACTCTACGGGATACTCATGGATTGAGGACCTGTAATCAGCCAGCGCCTGTTCAGCGCTCCTGCATGCGTGAACCCTATAGTCCACATGCGCGATGTCAGGGTTCGGGTACTGTCTGATGAGCGCTTCTAACGCCTCGATCAGGGGAGCCGCTGCGGGCCCATTCTTGCCATTCGTGCTCATGAAAATCCTATCTATTCCAGGGTGAACGAGCCGTGTAGCGGACGTTCTTCGTTATCGAGACGCATAGCCTCGATCAGAGCTTGGAGCGCTACGATCGTTCTGGGGCTTCGGGCGCAGTTCGTGACGAACTCAACCGATGGGGCATAGTCGTCCTTGCGATCCATCGGCGGGATCACCTTGACGTGAACATCACCGTCTACATCGATGAACAGGGATAACCTGCCGTCGGGGCTCATGTCTTCACTGCGCTCTACAAGCATGGTCGTTTCCTACTCAGTTACGCGTTGTTGAGCACCCAGATATTGGAGGCCCAAAGTTGGATGCACACCTCGGGTGAAGCCTTCTCCGTCAAGCTGGATATAAAGCGTGCCGCCATCAGCACTGCGAATTGTTCCAAGACGTGGAACGCTGCCGTCAAGCGTGAAGCGCACTCGGTGACCGCGCTTTGCAGGTACACCGTGGATCTGGCGAATCATCTTCATGCTCATTGGACTTTTACCCGGAACAGTTACGTCAAAGTTGCTACCATGGAATTTCTTCTTCCTGACTTGAATGTTCGCCTGTACCTGCAAGCCATCCAGGCTCTGTTGCTGCGGCCAGCCATTCGCGCAGCGAACCTACACATTTCTCGGGTTCATCTGCATTACACCACCCCTGATCCAGCGTTTCGTCGCTGCTCAAAACGACCTCATATTCGGCCATTTCCTCTTCACCTTCGAGTTCGCGCATCAGTTGCAGTGCATGCTCTGGTGATGTGGCTGCAATCCAATCCGACTCCCCTACCTGGTAGCAACGCAGACCGGCAGGATGAATGCGGTGAACAACACGGACGCTACGTACCGCGCCTAACAACTCAAAGGCTCCTGGGTCTTCCTGATGCCACTGGTTTTCTCCAACTATCGTTTCCCGATCCCAGCGCATCTTACGCACGTCGTCTTGGACGATGCAGACCATGTAGCTGTCCGGCGTTCTGAGCGTTTTGGCAATGGTCATAGCATCAGCAATATCAGATGCAGGGATGGCTTTGTCCTCGCCCAAATTGGTACGCACCGTTACTTCTATATTTTCTACACCTGGTGTCATGCTGTAGGGCTCCTCGTTACTTTGAATCACTGGCCTTCGGTTTTGCGTAGTGGACTACCTTGCAGGCCCTTGCGCTTCAAGTAGTCCAGCGCCTTCGCCGGAAGGTCGCTATCCGGCGGGGCCTTGCCGAGTCGGTGGGCTAGTTGCCGGACTAGAGCCGATAAATCGTCCACCACGCGGCTCAATTCGTCTTGGTCGCTCACAGCCACGTTTCCTATACAGCACTGCCGTTCAGCGCGAGCTGGTCAATAACATCCTTCCCACGCAGTTTTCGTGTCCGGGTAGCCACTGCTAAACCGCGCGCCACCAATGCCTTTGCAGTCGCCATTTGTATGCGATCGCTACGGTCAGCATCTGGCGTTGCAAACCCAAAAAGGTCTGCGCGGTAGTCCAGCGGTGATTCGGCTTTTTCGAGTAATTTCAACGCTGCGTCCTGGGTAGCGGTCAACTGGTTCATAGCGATCATTTCCGTTCTCCCCGAAAATTTAGAGCCCTTTGAAAACCATTTTTTGGAGGCCATCTGCGCAGCCTTCACAAGTTTCCACGCGCCCACTTGTAACGACTGATATCAATCTGCTTTCGGCGTCGAGCCAGCAGACTTTACCTCGGGCACCGTGTGCGTTGTGACTCCGATCCCAGACGATAACGATGTCATCTATCAACTCCGGTTCTATTGCTTGGCCAGCGCCTTAGCGCGCCGCTGTAAGGCCGCAATCTGCGCGACAAGCTCAGCGTGCTCATTCTTGAGCAACATCAGTTCTTCGGGATCAGTTTCCTCTGCCATCGATTCAGATGCCCACACAGCCTGGCACTTGCACTCCGCTATCTCATAAGCGAGAGCCGCACGCTTAGTGGTGTAGATCCCGCTCGGTAGATTCGTACCGACCTGAAACTGGCGTTTAAACCCGTGCCAGATGTTAGGCAGCCAGCCCACATGGCCAGTTTTTGTAGATAGTTTGCCCCAGGTACCGAATGTCTTCATCGCAAGGTTGACCACTTTGGGAATCTCAATCCCGTGCCGAGCCAAGCTAATCCCACGGACGGTTTTAGAGTTACGCCGTGCTCGGATATTTCGAACAACCCATTCCTCAAATCCTGTCTCGACCTTGCCCTGATTCACTGATGAGTATGCTCGATAGAGCACAGCTCCAACTTTGATACGACTGGCAGGGTAGGGTTGGCGCTTAGGTGTGGTCATGTGGTTCCCTGGCTGTTGGGTGTAAGTGAAATGTTCGCCTTGAAGTGAACCACTAGCCCTCATTACCTAGGACATGTGATCCACATCGTGGTAGCGCTATTGCTATGTCATCAATCGAAGGCGGTTGTTGAGTTCAACCAGCGTGTGGTCGTACTGCTCGATTAATTCGCTGTACTCTTTCGACGCCCAGCTTGGGCTCGCGCTTCTATCTAGCATGCAGATGCAGTGGGCTTTTTGGCCCTCGATAGATCGAATTTTTTCTGCAATAAGCTGGTGGAAATGACTGCTCACGAATTCAACCATTCTTCGAATGATTTCACCGGCTGACCAAGATCCTTTGAGCACTGCACATACACGTTGTAGCGATCTCTAAGGGTTCCCATAAAGCACATTCCCATAAAAGCTAAGATTGAAGTATAGATTAACTATCATGATTCAATAAATCAAACTATAGTTCAATAATATTTTGCTCGATGGCGCAGAGCATTCGTCCCTGCTCATGATCATGAGGGCTATCGTTTCAAATGAGCTTTGGTGTGCGCTGGGGACGTAGAAGGGCGCAAATCTCCACGTTCAGGTATAGGGGCGGGTCTGATTGGATTCAGCTTATTACTGCAATGAGTCCCATAGCGGGCTGAGGGTGTGGTTGGGCGGGATTTCTTACATGAGCATCGTCGATGCTGAAAAACTCGGCTGGGCCGATCTCAGAACGCCCCAGCCAACCATGATTGGGAGATGGCCCCTGCGCACTTGAAAAAGGCGCAGGGGGGGAAGTGATTATGGCTGCGCCTCAATCAGGTCTTGTTCGAACAATGAGGCGTACTCGTCGTCCGTCACAAAATCGGATGTCAGGTTGCGCATCCCCTGTAGGACCCGTGCGCATTCTGGTGAGCGCATGCGAGTACCTTCAGAAATGGCAGGCTTGACGCTGTCCATAGCGGCAGCGAAACCGATGAATTGACCGGCAACCATGCCTCTTTCAAAGCCGACTGATTGCCCATGGACAAATCCCTGGTTGTAAGCCATTTCAGCGATTTGGAGCGCCATCGGCGCGACGATGTTTTGGAAGTGTTCATTTTGCATTTTTGATCCTCGGATCTGATGGAATACAAGGTGTATTCCGGGTTGAGGAGCCGTTAGTGGCCCCAGTTTCGCTACCGAGTGACTTACTTCGGTTGGCGGTTGTTTTTTTGGGTAATCAATCATTTCTCGGCGAATGGTATGTGAGTTGGGAACGCTTCACCGACGGCGAAAAGATTAAGTGAGCGAGCCTTCATGCGTTTTTCGGCCTCCGATGCACGCCAAGTCTTTACGCTTTGAATCAGGCTGGTTTGAGCATCATGACGACGAATGAAATCATCGACAGCGCGTGCATCCGTCTCGACTTTCTTGCTTGATTGATTGGCCGCACTGAGTACGGCGTCGAACAGGCAGGCGCGCGATCGTGGAGCGATGCGCAAGGGGAGTGCATGGGTGGAGGGCTCGCAAACTGCCGACAGCGCCAAATAGGTTAGAAAGTCCACCCGCTCTACGGATGTAGATGGTGGGCCGCTCCGGTGTGTTGCTGAGGGGCGCTCGTCAGCCGTCCGGTACGCATTGAGGGCGTACCCGAGGGAATTGGTGTCGTAGGCTGCTAAGCCGGGATATAAAGCTTGGACGGCTTCGCCGTCGACTTTCAGCTGACTTCGAATTAGAGGTGCTGCATCTTTATCGAGCATGTGCAAAAAGCGTTTGTCCCGCCCCATAACGCTTGTAGTTAGGCTAGCGAAGTCATTTGGCGTCACTGCATTGATTAGAAATTTAACCAGTTCTGAGACTCCAGAAGCTGAGTCAAGATGTTGGTATGCCATCTCTTCCGCTTTTTGAAGACCTTTCCCGAGGTGGTAATGCATGCGCAGACTATTTTTTGGGAGCGCATCAATGTCTGTGAAGGATACTGGCTCGTTGAAGTCGTTCTCTGGAACATCGACTGTTGCCATCAGGACGTCTGGAACATCAGCGACTGTCAGCCACTCAGTCAAGCTCAGATACATTACGTTGCGTTCGTAAAACATCGGCCCGCAGATCCTGTCAGTCTCGTGGGTGCGCGCACAAAGCTTCCCATGGTCAACGATCTTTTTGGTCGGCAGTTCGAATGGGTCTCCTGATGGGTACCGCCCATCATCGAGGGTGATTTTCGGCAGCGGTATCAGGTCGCTTATTTTCACCAGGGGGTGAGCTTCGCCGCTGAGTGCGAGCGCCAGCGACTGGGTGTTGAGTTCTTTACCTGGCTTCAACCGATAAAGTTGTTCGGCACCGTCGTACACATACTGGTATGCATTTTCCGGGAGGGGGGCCTTCCATTCACCCGCGTTGAAGATCATGCCGCCATCTAGGCGACCGGAAATTGTGGCGCCTTTACCAGCGCCAGGCTCCTTTATTTGGCAAAAACGATTCCAGGTTGGCCTGTTGATTATCAGCTTGGCGATGAATTCAAAAATGTGCGCGTCTGGGGTTATGAACGCACAGATGCCTTGAATCATCGGGTTGTATAAAGTGTTGCCCCTGAAAACCCCGGTGCTATTGAACAGTGGGAGCAATTCAATGCCCTTTGGGATCACCCCATAATCACGGACAGCAGCAATGAGGGAGCAGGTTGAGTCGGCGATAATCTTTTGCGCTTGCTCTTGACCCATGTCAGTAAGCTCGCCTGCCTCAAAAGCGCTTAGGTGCTTCAAAATCAAACTATGAATCAGCGTTGATCCGTTTTGGCCAACCGAAAAACTGAAGGGTGGGACAAGCTCAAGCAGTGGGCCGGGTAAAACTAAAGGTGAAAGCTTTTTGGTGGGTTGCTGGCAGATTTGGAAGGCGCCCAGGCCAATTTGAGATGCGATCGTCTTGGCGTCTTCAGAGCTGATGCCAAATTTTCGATGAAAATTCGAAGCGACAATGCTTATGACTTGCTCTCGTGTAAGGCGTGCGGGCGGGCAAGCTGGATCGAAGCAGCACGCTTCGGCTTCCTTCCTTGACTTATAGCCCAATCCAATAATCGTCGTATTTTGAGCAGCGGCGAGCCCAAGCTTGGCCAGCGGCCAAACCTGTCTGAGTTTTTTAGCAGAAGATGTAAGAGGCCCTTGTTTTTCAAGGTCTCGTGGACAAGAAGGTACACGTTTCATTTGCGCTCCAATTTGCAGTGTCGCTCACATAGAACAGGGCTGGCGGCCGTAGGTGAGCATCACTGCCTTGAAGGCTGTAACGTGACCAAAAAAGAGTTGGGAAGGTG
>Ga0215265_1040_pt1 | contig 36474 bp, 40 predicted proteins | sample JAMX8_100Endo3_C_FD_182615 | JGI IMG/M metagenome (GOLD analysis project Ga0215265, IMG submission 182615) | Enriched cells of freshwater protists from Biology Centre CAS, Ceske Budejovice, Czech Republic - JAMX8_100Endo3_C3 | ecosystem: Environmental > Aquatic > Freshwater > Unclassified ... | reverse complement strand
ACCGTCGAAGACAAACTGCTCAAAACATATCAAGCCAATCAGGGGAACATCAGCAAAACATCTCGTATGCTTGGCGTCAGTCGAAATACGATTTATAGAAAGCTGAAAAACCTCGGCATATTGGGTTAATCCATAATCTCAGATACAAAAAGAGCACCTTTGCGGTGCTCTTTCTATTTGAAACCTAGCTTACAGGCCGCCTTGTTGTTGAGCCTGTTTTACTAATGCCTGACGTTGAGTTTCCTTCTCAGAGATCACTTGGTTGTCCTTGTGTATTTCCTGATCCAATTCTGCCGGAATGAAAACAAAGTACTTGTTAAGAGTCATCTTAGAACCTCAATTTGTTGTGTTAATCACCTTCTTGGTCAACGTAAACAACACCAGAAAAACACGTTTTACTGGATCCTTGTTGCTGGTTTCAAAAAATAGAGGATGTTCATTTATTAAACATCCTCCATGTGGGCGCCAATTATAGGCGTAGTTCAAAGGCTTACCTAGCACTCTTTTTCGCCTTTCTTGCAACCTTAGTTTCATTCTCAAATCTGATGCAATCACACATATTCAATAAAGTATTGTTAAGCAAAGAAAAGTGATTTTCATCGTGACTGATCATGAGGATGAGCTTCCCGAAATTATTGACTTGAAATTACGCCTAGTAAACTCGAAGGCTGCAATAATAGCGTTAAAAGGCCTTAATCCACACAGCAAAAACTTTGAAGTGATAGACAAATGCATTCATATATTTGTAAATCCGTTTATGGATTTGTCTACCAGTTCAATATTTCACCTTTTTTGAGAAATCTTTAGCCGCTTTTTTGTGTGAAACGCAAAAAAAGAACAGACAATCAAAGCGTGGTATATGACCACACTTGTCTATCCCCACTCAGCTTTGGGAGGCGTTTATGAAAAGTAACAAACTTGGCCATGTGATGTCTTTCAGCAGAATGTTTTCCTTCATTGCGTTTTTGACGGCTACATTCGCATGGATTCTTAGCATGTATGCCCTATTTACTGTTTCTGTAGTGGCTCTTGTGGTCAGCGCAATTCTCTACCTCAAAGACAGGTTTTATCAAAACAAGAAAACGACCACAGAAAAGAGCGCCTAGGCGCTCTTTGAGTTTCATAAAGCCAGACACAAAAAAGGATGCTTAGGCATCCTTTTATACTTAGTCGATTTACTTAAAACGATTAAACGTCGTAAGTTGTAGACGCTGTGTCGCCGCCTGTACCCGTCCAGTTCGTATGGAAGAATTCACCACGCTCACGGTCGATACGCTCGTAAGTGTGAGCACCGAAGTAGTCACGTTGAGCTTGCAGTAGGTTCGCAGGTAGACGAGCTGTTGTGTAACCGTCTAGGAACGTTAGTGCGGAAGTCGTACATGGCATTGGGATGCCTGCTTCTAGAGACTTAGCCGCCACTTTACGCCATGCTACTAGGCTGTTTTGTAGGATACCTTTGAAGTAATCATCAGAGCCTAGGAATGCTAGTTCTGGATTCGCTTCGTATGCATCACGGATGTTGCCTAGGAACGCGCTGCGGATGATACAACCACCACGCCACATAAGAGCAACGTTACCGTAGTTTAGGTCCCAGCCATTCTCGTTTGATGCTTCGCGCATTAACATAAAGCCTTGAGCGTAAGAGATGATCTTAGACGCTAGAAGCGCTTGACGTAGTGCGTCAACCCACTCTTGCTTATCACCTTCAACTGGTGTGATTGTCTTACCGAACAGTTTCTCAGCTTCAACACGTTGATCTTTCAATGCAGATAGACAGCGAGAGAATACAGACTCAGAGATTAGCGTTAGAGGAATACCTAGGTCTAGAGCGTTGATACCCGTCCATTTACCTGTACCTTTTTGGCCAGCAGTGTCTAGGATTTTCTCAACTAGAGGCTCACCGTCTTCATCTTTGTAGCCAAGGATGTCAGCCGTAATTTCAACAAGGTAGCTGTTTAGCTCAGTGTTGTTCCACTCAGCGAATACCGCTTGCATCTCGTCTGCAGACATACCAAGACCGTCTTTCATGAACTGGTAAGCTTCTGTGATCAGCTGCATGTCGCCGTATTCGATGCCGTTGTGAACCATCTTAACGAAGTGGCCCGCACCATCGTTACCAACCCAATCACAACAAGGCTCGCCTGCATCAGTTTTCGCAGAAATACCTTGGAAGATAGGCTTAACCGCTTCCCAAGCTTCTGGAGCGCCGCCAGGCATGATAGATGGACCGAAGCGCGCACCTTCTTCACCACCAGATACACCAGTACCGATGAAGTGGATACCTTTTTCACGTAGTGCAGCAACACGACGGTTTGTATCTGGGTAGTTAGTGTTACCACCGTCAATAATGATGTCGCCTTTGTCTAGCAGAGGTACTAGCGCTTCGATGAACTTGTCTACAACGTCACCAGCGCGAACCATCAACATTACTTTACGCGGCGTTTCTAGCTTCTCTACTAGTTCTTCTAGAGAGTATGCACCGATGATGTTCGTGCCTTTTGCTGGACCTTCCAGGAACTCGTCTACTTTAGCAGCAGTACGGTTGTGAGCGACCACTTTGAAGCCGTGATCGTTCATGTTTAGGATAAGGTTTTGACCCATTACCGCTAGGCCAATTACACCGATATCACCTTTCATTGTTTCTCTCCAATTTTGTTTCATTGACGAGCAGCGTTTTAAGCAATTTTTGCTGCTGCGTCCAAATCTAAATACCATTCCGTCAGGCCAGATTTCGCTTGAATCTTAGCCGCTGGGTATGGCAGTGCGTGTGCAGGTGAGCTGTTGATCTCTTCAACGATGTCCGTTTTTCCCGCACCAAGCACTAAGTAACTGATGCGTTTTGCTGCTTCTAAAACGCGTGCCGTTTTTGACACACGAAGCTGGCCTGACTCAGGATGAGACGCCACAAGAGATAGATTCGCATCATCATAATTGGTTTGGCCAGGGAACAGAGAAGCTGTGTGACCATCTGCACCAACACCTAATAAGATCCAGTCAAACACAGGGGTTCCGTTTTCAGTCGGAATCACCTCTGACATCTCTTTCGCAAAGCGTTCCGCTTCCACTTTAGGGTCATCTTCACCGTGTATACGGTGGATGTTTTCTGTTGGAATGTTTACTTGGCTAAACAGTAGCGCGTTCGCTTCTCCGTAGTTGCTTTCCGCATCGTCAGGTGCGACACAACGTTCGTCACCCCACCAGAAGTGGAGATTTTGCCACTGAATAGAGGTTGCGTAAGTCTCTGAAGCCAACAGTTTGAACAGCATTTTAGGAGTGCTGCCGCCAGAAAGAGAGATGTGAACAGGTCGGCCCATTTCGCTGAACGCTTTCATGTCGTTAGCTAGGCTTTCAACTACCTGCTCTGCTGTTTGGTAGATCTTATGGTTGATCATAGTTCACAGTAATCCGTATCTGTTAAGTTTTTACATGGGAAGCGCCAAGCTCGACCATCACGCTGTAGCAGGTCGTCTGACTCTTTAGGACCCCATGTGCCGCATGCGTACCCGAAGAGGGATTGTGGATCTTGTTTAAAGTCTAAAATTGGCTGTACGTACTGCCAACACGCTTCCACCGCATCACTACGTGCAAATAGCGTAGCATCACCATTCAAAGCATCAAGTAGAAGACGCTCATACGCAGTTAGCATTTGCGTTTCTTGTAGATCAGCGTAATGGAAGTTCATTTTCACTTCTTTCGCTTCAAAACCTGCGCCTGGCTCTTTCAAGCCAAAGCTCATTTGAATACCTTCGTCTGGCTGAATGCGAATGATCAGCTTGTTTTCTGGTGCGTTTTGACCAAACACTGGGTGCGGTGTTTGTTTAAAGTGGATAACCACTTCAGTCACGCGTGTTGGAAGACGCTTACCAGTACGCACGTAGAATGGCACGCCATTCCAACGCCAGTTGTTAATGTATGCTTTCAAACCGATATAAGTTTCGGTACGTGAGTCGTCTGCAACCCCCGGCTCTTCACGGTAGCCACGTAGACTTTGTCCACGAACTTCAGAAGCGGTGTATTGACCTAATACTAGATCGTTACGCAGAGCGTTTTCGTCCAAAGGTTTTAGACACTGGAGTACTTTAACGACTTCATCACGCATCGAATCTGCATTGATCTGTGCAGGTGGCTCCATACCCACCATCGCCAATACTTGTAGCAGGTGGTTTTGGAACATATCGCGCACGGCACCCGAGTTGTCGTAGTAACCACCACGCTCCTCTACGCCGAGGAATTCTGCGCCCGTGATTTCAACATAATCAATGAAGTTACGGTTCCAAAGCGGCTCAAACATCGCGTTTGAGAAACGAAGTACAAGAAGGTTTTGTACCGTCTCTTTACCTAAGTAATGGTCAATTCGGTAGATTTGATGCTCTTGGAAGTGCTCGTGAATTTCTTTATCCAGAATACGCGCTGATTCAAGGTCATAACCGAATGGTTTCTCAATAATTAGGCGTTTCCAACCATCTTCTTCTTTGTTTAGGCCGTGTGCTGCAAGACTTGCAGGAATCACACTGTATAAACTTGGTGGGGTTGCTAAGTAGAAAAGCGTATTGCGCTGATCGAAACGATATTCGTCAGCAAGTTGGTCTAAACGAGAAGATAGCTTACTGTAATCTTGTGTGTCAGAAGTATTGATAGCTTGGTAGTGCAGATGGTTAATAAATGCATCAAGCGTTTCTGGCTCAGTCTTTTCCATTTCCTGAAGCGATTTTTTCAGCTTCGCGCGGTAAGACTCATCACTGTATTCAGTGCGACTTACACCCAGAATGGCAAAATTTTCTGGAAGCTGCTTGTTCGCATAGAGGTGGTATAAAGCAGGAATGAGCTTACGGTATGTAAGGTCACCTGAAGCACCAAAAATAACGATGCTGCTGTTTTCTGGTATTACCATCATCTTTCCCTTAAAAACGAGGTACTTATTGTGTGCCCGGATACGGCTAAAGGATGAGCCAACCCTATCAATGGCACCTCAAAATAGAAAATTGGTCTTACCTATTACGTTGATAGGTAAAGTCTATAGGCCCAAAGAACCTCAAGAAGTAGCACTCCCAAATCTGTTGGAAACACGACGTATTAAGGTCATTTAGGTCACTTATGTCTCAAAAGTACACACTGTACTCGCTGGAGGAGAGTCCGACACGGTGCAGTATTGTCTACGACTATTTGATTTACATCAACACTTGCCAGTGCAAACGTTTAAATAAGTTGCACAAAACATCATAAATATTTGTATTTTATGGATAAAAAAAGTTGCACTAACGTAAGACAAAAATTAAGCAAAAACTCTAATATGGACAATCCTTATCCACCCTTGCAATCCATTACAATTTTATTGTGATCTATGTGGCCTGAATTTTATCCTCTCACTCTATTGATAATGATACTCAATTAAAGATAATGAGGATACTATTAATGCGAAATTAGAATGTCATGAAACCAAGCACAAAGAATCTGCACCCGATAAACCGAATACACTCTGTGCTTGATTACATTCACAACAATCTAGATATCGCACTTAGTGTGGATGAAATCTCGAAAGCAAGCTGCTGGTCACGTTGGCAACTGCAACGCGTTTTCCAGCAACACACTGGCGTGTCCGTCGCTCACTATATTAGAGAGCTTAAACTAAGCCTTGCGGCTGAACGCTTAATCCATACATCAGATCGCTCGTTAGATATTGCGATAGAAATGGGGTTTGCTTCTGAACATGCATTCAGTCGAGCGTTCAAAAATATGTTTTCAAAGAGTCCTCGAGATTATCGTAAAGCTCAGCAACTAACGGGCTTGAGGCAACCTTTAACGTTGCGCGATACACCAGAAGACGAAAATAGACATAAGTGCTTTATCGAAGTTCGAATAGAAACAAAACCTGCTTTTGTGCTTGCTGGTTATCATGAACCTATTTATGGATTGTTTTCCGCAACGCCCAACTTCCAATCCAAAGTGCCCTTTCTGTGGTCACAGCTCTATTCATCTGAAAACCATACTCATCTGGAAAGAAACTATCTTGGTGTGATTGACGTAACAAAAGCGTATTCAAGCAACCAGCAACTCGAGTATTGGGCAGGTTATGAGTACAACTCAGCGTCAAGAACTTCAATATCCAAAGGCTCTACGCAAGAACCAGATCTTCTGGTTGTTCCTGAGCAAACCTACGCAGTGATTACGCACATAGGTAAAGCATCAAATCTAGCGGCGACGCTTGAGTGGTTCATTTTGCACTGGCTCCCCTATTCCAATTATCACGGTATTGATGGATACGAGTTAGAAGTTTATCCAGAAGACTATGAGGTTGAGAGCGAGAATGCCCAAATGCATTACTGGATACCTGTCAAACCGAACGAAGCCACGCCTATTAGATAGAAGCCTAAGCACTTAGGTTCTGGCTTTGCACCAAATTGTTAACTTTTCCTATTTCTTTCGCTATAGAATGCAAACAACAATCATTATCAACAAATAAAAGTAGTGGAATTAATAAATATGGAAAGTCCGAATCGATTTCATCGTTCTGCGGTTGCAGTCGTGGTATCCGCGCTTATTGCTGGTCACGCCAGTGCCACTGAGAGCACTTCTCAGCACGAAACTATCACAGTACTTGGCGAAACATACCGAAACACCGCAACTAAAACCGTTTTAGAACCGGAAGAAACACCGCAAGCGATCACGGTAATCACTAAAGATGACATGGACCTGCGCGGCGTAAACTCGGTGAGCGAAGCATTGCGTTACGCGCCTGGCGTAAATACAGAGCTGCGTGGCGGTGCCGTTTCCCGACTTGACCTATTCAATATTCGTGGTTTTATTAACTACACCAACTTTTATGATGGTCTTCCTTTGCTGTACAACGGCTGGAACCTTCAACCTCAGGTCGATTCCGTTGCCCTTGAACAAATCGAGGTTTTTAAAGGGCCAACGTCTGTTCTTTACGGCAATATTCCACCAGGAGGCATGGTCAATATTATCGCCAAGGCGCCTCAGTCAACACCTTCGCACTCTGTCTCGATTAGTACTGGGACTAACAGCCTAAAAGAACTGACGTTCGACACCACAGGACAAATTGGTGATTCTAATGTTGATTACCGTATTATCGGCCTCGCAAAACAGCGAGATGGTCAAGCCGATACGTCTGAAGACGAACGTTATGTCCTCGCTCCATCTTTCAATTGGCAAGCGACAGAAAGCACCTTAGTCAACGTGAATGTTTACTATCAAAATGATCCATCAGCAGGTATCTACACGACCGTGCCAGCGTCTGGCTCAGTGATTGACAACCCACTTGGCTCGATGTCACCAAGCACTTATTTGGGGGATGAGGACTGGAACACTTACGAACGCGAAGTTCTGATGATGGGTTACAAAGTCCAACACGACTTTAACAACAATTGGCAATTTCTACAGAATGCCCGCTACATGACCGCCGATGCCTATCAGGAAAACACATATAACGGTGCACTTGAAGCGGATAACCTTACCGTTGGTCGAAATGCTTATTTAACCGATGAAAAGTCCAAATCCTTTGTGATTGACAACCAACTCTCTGGCTACGTTAAAACGGGAGACTTTGAACATAACTTATTGTTCGGACTTGATTATCAGTATCTAGATTCGGATGTAAAATACAAAGACACGCTTGGGTATTCGCTAACTCAGGACATTTTTAATCCTGACCACAACAGCATTGACCGTAATGCACTGAATTTCCAATACAAACAAAACTTAGATATCAAAACGAAGCAAATTGGCGTTTATTTGCAAGATCAAGTTCGTTACGACCAACTTGTAATGATTGCGGGTCTTCGTTGGGATAAATACGATTCAAATACAGACGCCGAGAGCGATTACCTAGGAACAATATCCAACAGCAAGGAAGAGTTAGACGACACCAACGTATCTTTCCGAGTCGGTGGTTTGTATGAACTCGACTTCGGCCTATCCCCATACCTTACGTACTCCGAGAGTTTTGAGCCGATTGCAGGTGCAGATGCCACAGGCAAAGCGTTTGAACCATCAACCGGGCATCAGTGGGAACTCGGTTTTAAATACGCGCCATTGTCTGGCGATATTTCGGGTAATTTAGCGTTCTTCCATATTACGAAGAAAAACGCGATCTTGACCGATCCGAATAATCCTTATGCACCGAACTATCAAGCGGGCGAAGTGGTATCACAAGGTATTGAACTTGAAGCAAAATGGCAAGCCACAGCACAAGCTGATTTCACTCTAGGCTACACGTATACCGATATGGAGATTACCGAGGACAGTTATTACAACCAAGAAGGTAAAACGCCGGTTTGGGTACCTGAGCAAACGGCCTCTCTATGGGCCAACTATTTCTTTGAAGGAAATCTTTCAGGCCTTCGTACCAGTGCTGGCGTTCGCTATGTCGGAGAAGCACAAATTGATGCTCAAAACAGCGAAAAAGTGCCTGACTACACCTTGTTTGATTTAGCAGCAAGTTACGATTTCTCAACAGTATCTGAATCAATGAAAGGGGCTAGCGTCACCCTTTCTGCAAGCAATCTATTCGATAAAGAATACTATTCTTGTTACGACAAAAATAACTGTTGGTTTGGCGCTGAGCGCTCTATCGAAGCGAAATTAGAATATAATTTCTAACTCCTCAGCGCGAAAAAGCGATGGTTTGTTTAAAACAAGCCATCGCTTTCATTTCGTATTTAGCATCAAAATCTACGTTACCGTATCACTTTCTTATAGCACCTTTCCGGCCTACCTACCGACCCATAGTTTAAATCAGCCTCTAGTTCACCAGTGCTGATCAGATACTCCAAATAGCGCCTTGCCGTTGTTCGGCTCGCACCAATCTTTTCGCCTGCCTCATCAGCGGTCAGCACACTACCATTTGGGAACAACTCTCTGATCTTATCCAAGGTTACACCATCAATCCCTTTCGGTAATCGGTTCGGCAAGTTGTCTTGATTGGCGTGAGACTGCAGCATTTTATCAACGAGGTTCTGATCCAAACTCTCTGCGATGTCTAGTTGTTGGCGTTGGGACACATACTTTTTCAGTGCGGCATCTAAGCGTGGAAACATCACTGGTTTTAACAGGTAATCGACAACGCCACCTCTCATTGCCTGTTGTAGCGTATCGACATCCCTTGCCGCGGTAATCAAAATGACATCACACGTTTGGTTGTTCGCACGTAATGTATTGAGTATCTCAAGCCCTGTTCCATCAGGAAGGTATACATCCATCAACAAGAGGTCTGGCTTAAGAATATCGAGTTGCATTTCCGCTTCTATTCTCGTGGTCGCAATGCCGACCACTTCCAAACCTGCCAATTGGCTCAAGTATTTGTGGTGCAGCTCAGCAATAGCCAGATCATCTTCAATGATCATTACGCGAGTCGCCATACTCATAATTGTTCTTCCTTGGGTAAATACACCGTTATTCTTGTTCCATAATTTGTGTTGGGCGTCATCTCAACATGGCCGTGATATCGAGTAGCCAACTGGTTGACAAGATGCAATCCTACCCCCCGATTTTGACGAGATTTCGTCGACACCCCTTTTTTAAATAGCGCCTGCGGCTCTATATCGCTTGGTAAACCACAGCCTTGATCTATCACCTCAAGTATCACTTCATTTCCGTAATCGCTCACTGACACATCGATATTTCTGCGCTCCGATGCGACATTCGATTCATCACGAATCGAGGTTAACGTTGCATCAAAAGCGTTATCAATTAAGTTGCCCAGAATGGTGACAAGGTCTTCCGAATTTAGCCACTCAGGCAGAGGCTCCAAACGGCTGCCTTCTTCAACCACCAGCTGTAAGCCTAACTCGCGAGCACGTTCAGTTTTTCCAAGCAACATACCTGCAATTAACGGGTCTTTAACGGTGTCTCTTAAAAATTCGATCATCGCTTGATAGTGTGCGGTTTCTTGCCCAATTAACTTTTGTACGGCATCCAGCTCACCCATCTGGACTAACCCGCTAATGGTGTTGAGCTTATTTCGATGCTCATGGGTTTGCGAACGTAATAAATCTGCATATTCTTTGGTTTGTGATAACTGCTCGGTTAGGTCATTGATTTCATCCCTTAAACGGAAACTCGATACTGCCCCCACTATTTTTCCATCCACATAAATTGGCGAACGGTTTGCGATCAGACGTTTATGATTAAGGAATATCTCAATATCATGATCTTCCTGTCCGGTTTCTAGCACCGTATATAAGTCACTATCGCGTAACGTCTCAGTCAACGGTTTATTAAGAGCTGCCTCTCTATCAATACCGAGAATCTGACAGGCGCTACGATTGATCGAACGAAGTATCCCTTGGGCATCAATACTTAACACGCCTTCTTTAATGGTACTCATCGTCACTTCTAATTCGCCGTACAACCGCCCTATCTCTTCAGGCTCGAACCCCAAAATGGCGCGCTGAAACTTTCTCGACGCATAATTGGATACAATGGCATTAGCGACGACAACTACGATGACCATTAAAATCAAAAAGGCCAAAAATGGTTCGATGCGGTCTTGCAGCCGTTCGAGCAAATAGCCAACCGAAACCACACCAATGATGTTCCCTTGCTCGTCAAAAATCGCAGCTTTACCACGAACTGAATAACCTAACGAGCCCTGTGCCGTCGAAATATAAGACAATCCCTGCTCTAGCGCTCGACGATTGTCACCACCTCTCATTGGCTTACCCAACCGCTCATCAACGGGGTGGATTAAGCGCACTCCCTCGTGATCGCCAATAACGATGAATGCAGCACCGATGGCTTCGGTTAATTCTCGGAAACGAAGTTGGTATGGCTGGGGATTTTGGGTTACGACCATTTCGCGAACAACGGCGGAGTCTGCTAAAAAACGGGCAACACCCAGTGCTTTTTCTCCCATTTCTTGCTCTTGATTGATTTTGAGATAAGTGAATCCTGCAGCGACAAGCAATAGAAGCTCTATCAACCCCGACAGCGTCATAATAATGAGCATTCGCTTACGAAAGCTGATCGTTTTCCAACTCATTGATACATCCTTATGATTCACTCCCAAGCGATTACGTTAACACTCAGTTAACAGCATGGCTTTGTTGCGGTGATAAATCTGTGAGGAAGGCAAGCAAACCGCAGAGTTTACGGTTAATTAATCGACGAGCTGAAACATAAAATTACAACCATTCACCAAATTCAGCATTCCTCTCTGATACTCAATTCCATACATAAATTGCCCTTAAAAACATGATCGTGATCACATCGATTTTAGCGGTTTTTGAGGCGTTTTTAGACTTTCCAACGTATAATTTTTAATCAACGAAACCTTTGAGAGTTTCGATTAGAAAGCAGTGAAGCTGGAAGTCTATTAAAAGCTCAACATTGATGTCAGTGATTTGGACACAAATAAAACAAAACACAAATACTGACTATATGACAAACACTTAGACACCATCTGAAAACTGGAAAACTATAAACAGAGGTGCATTTATAGTTAGAAGGAACACCAAACATGGAACGCGATACCTTTGGAATATGCCTGAATAAGGCCATGCTGTCAGAGAATATGTATTCAACGTTTACACACGTCAGGGCTTATGAAAAAAACGGAGGCGGTACTTCTGATCTCAAGGTCCTGTTATCGTTCCCTCAAATGAGTGGAAAAGACTTATTGAATACGATGCGAGGTTCTCGTCAGCTCGAGTGGAGAGCAGAGTTTCACTGCCCATATACGAAGTAAACTTGTAACATCTCCCGCGCCCAGCACAAACATAACTGGGCGCATACTACTATCCAATTTCCCCTCCTACTTAACACCAAGTTACGAATCCTTTATATTAGAGCTTATACTCTACGACAAAGCAGCCATTATGAAAAAAACAGGAAAGTTTTGGATACTGGGCTTACTTAGCAGCTCGATTTCCCTTGCCTGTCATGCGGCACCGATCACTTTTGATACCGCATGGCAGCTATTGCTAGAAAACAACTATTCTCTTAAAGCTCAACGCTCAAACGTCGAGAATTATCAATACCAAGAGAGTGCCACCAGCAATCTCAACTTACCTCAGGTTACCATTGGCGCGAATTACACGCGTTTAGATACCGATATCACGCTGTCAGGAAAACAGATCCTAGACAGCACAGGAGCACACATTAACGTACCTCCTGCTTTTCAACCTATTTTTGGTGCCTTAGCTAATACTACTTCGACCATAACCGAGCGCGATATTTTCTCTTCGTCTATTCGTGCCATTTGGCCAATTTTTACTGGTGGTCGTATTTCTGCGGCTCAATCAGCAGCAGAAGGCAAAACAGATGAGGCTAAAAGCCAGCTTCTAATGGAACAACAAGCGCGCTTTGAAGATTTGTCGAAGTACTACTTTTCTGTCGTGCTGGCAAAGGAAGTACTCGCAACGCGGCAAACGGTTGAAGCTGGACTAAAAAAGCATAGAGATTTTGCCATTAAGCTTGAAGAGCAAGGACAAATCGCACACGTTGAGCGCCTGCAAGCCGAGGCTTCTCTAGATAAAGCATCAGTAGAAACACGTAAAGCCGCCAGCGATTTGAGTATCGCTCAAGCAGCATTAGGTAAATTACTTGCGCAAGATGACGCCGTAGAGCCCGCTGAATCTTTGTTTATCAACGACAGTCTTCCCCCTCTAACCGCTTTTGTCGATCAAACGTTGCTTACCTATCCGGGGTTAGACCTTCTGAGCGCTAAACACAAACAAGCCTCTAGCTTAATCAAAGCAGAAAAAGGGAAATACTATCCTGAAGTTTACCTTTACGGAGACTACAGCTTGTATGAAGACGACTCTCTCGCAAGCCAAATGAAGCCTGATTGGTTAGTTGGTGTCGGTGTGAGCATTCCACTGATTGAATCAACAGGGCGAAGCGAAAAAGTCAAAGCCGCTCAAAGCGTCGTCTCACAGGTCGACTCATTAAAATCCCAAGCCAAACAAGATTTATCGCTGCTAGTACAAAAGACATACTTGGAGGCTAAGCAAGCCATTGATGAAGCACAAGGGCTCGAATCTAGCATTGAACTTGCTAACGAAAACCTGCGCTTGCGTGAAAAAGCATTTACTCAGGGTCTGTCTTCTTCTCTAGATGTTGTGGATGCGCAGCTTTATGTCGCGAGTATAGAAACACAACGTTCAGCGGCACGTTTCCGCTATTTAATATCTTTAACCAAACTACTCGCATTGAGCAGTGAAATGAACAGCTTCGAACAATATCAAAATACCGCTTATATCCCTGCTTCAACATCCAAAGAGGTGAAATAAATCATGGCAGCTAAATCACTAAAACCCGTTTTACTCTCACTTTGTGCTTTGGGTGTTGCCTCTTGGGTTGGCTATCAATTTTACCAAGCCTATCAACCGGAACCGATCCGCTTACAGGGATTAATTGAAGCCCAGCAATACAGCATTTCCTCAAAAGTTCCAGGGCGTATTGATGAGGTCATGGTCCGTAAAGGCGACGATGTAGAGAAAGGCCAGCTTATTTTCACCCTTCATAGTCCTGAAATTGAAGCGAAGTTAGAACAAGCAAAAGCAGGTGAAAAAGCGGCGGACGCCTTAGCTCAAGAAGCTGAGAAAGGCGCACGTGAGCAACAAATCCAAGCAGCAAAAGATCAGTGGATGAAAGCTAAAGCCGCTGCGAATTTAATGGAAAAAACCTACAATCGTGTGAATAACCTCTATAACGATGGCGTGGTTGCAGAACAAAAGCGCGATGAAGCTTTAACTCAGTGGCAAGCAGCGAAATACACCGAAAGTGCCGCATTTCAAATGTACGAAATGGCAAAAGAAGGCGCGAGAAGTGAAACCAAAGTGGCAGCGGCGGAAAAAGCGCGCATGGCATCAGGTGCCGTAGCCGAAGTAGAAGCGTATGCGAAAGATACTCAGATCTACAGCTGGTTTGACGGCGAAGTCTCTCAAGTTCTACTTCAAAGTGGTGAATTAGCACCTCAGGGCTTCCCGGTTGTCACTGTGATAGATACAGAAGATGCCTGGGCGACACTTAATGTGCGTGAAGATTACCTTCAACACTTTAAAAAAGGAGCAACCTTTGATGCCTATTTGCCTGCCTTAAATAAAAATGTCGAGTTCAAAGTAACGCATGTTGCTGTTATGGGTGACTTTGCAACGTGGAGAGCAACCGATGCTTCTCAAGGTTTTGATCTTCGTACCTTTGAAGTAGAAGCTCGTCCAGCTCAACCCGAACCTGAACTGCGTATGGGAATGAGTGTTGTCGTTGAACTTTAATCACAACCACTAGGTTAATGCTATGACGATTAAGATTTCACAGCGGCATATCTTACGACGAGATAAGTGGTTGCTTTCGTGCCTTACTTGGATACCGATTTTGCTCGCGATGATGATTTGGGGAGTGTTCTCTGCGGGCATTGCCCGGGATCTGCCAATCGGTGTGGTTGATCTACAACATTCCCAACTTTCTCGAAAGCTCATTCAATCTTTGGATGCGTCGTCGAGTCTGGCTGTTAATTATCACTACACCAGTGCAAGCGAAGCAAAAAATGCGATGATTGAAGGCGATATCTACGCTTACGCGGTCATCCCATCTAAGTTCGATCAAGATATTCTCCAACACCGCCAACCTCAACTTTCTGTCTTCTACAACAGTCAGTACATTTTGGTTGCGAAACTGGTCAACTCTGCCGTTGCGCAAGCACAAGGCTATTTCGATGCTCAGGTTGAAGTAATGGGCAACTTGGCTAAGGGTAACACTACAACGTTAGCCGCGGCTGGACAGGCTGTACCCGTGTCGACACAAATAACCGCATTATTTAACCGTAACAATAACTACGCTCAATTTTTGGTAACGGCTATCGTGCCAGCCATTTGGCAAATATGTATTGTAGTAAGCACTATTTTGATTCTTACCGCGCACTTTCGCATTTATGGTGGAAAGAATGGCTTTGCGTTTTTGGGCGAAAAGCCATACGCCAAGCTCACTTCCCTATTAAGTCAGTACATTCCGGTCTTTATGGCGCAAGGTGCATTGTTCTTATACTGGTTTTATTCCGTGCTTGATTGGCCAATGGAAGGCAGTTTTTTGGTTATGCTATTAGCACAATTGGCGACGGTTATCGCCTGTATCATTATGGGGGCGTTGTTCTTCTTCTTGTCGATGGATCCTGCACGTGCGATGAGTTTTGCTGGCGCGTTTACGGCTCCAAGTTTCGCGTTCATGGGAATTACATTCCCAGTTTCTGACATGAACACGCTCGCTTATGCATGGCGTTCATTATTGCCGATTACCCATTACATTGAAGTGCAAGTGAGTCAAGCAAGCTATGGAGCATCGGCCGCACAATCTTTAAGCTCGCTATGGCCTATGGTTGGCTACGTTGTGCCCCTGCTCATTACCGCAGCCTTGATGGGTAAACATCGAACAGCTTCATCAACACGCCAAGCGAAGGAGGCGGTATGACATTGTGGCAACTGATTAAAGCGGAACTAAAGGCCGTTCTAACCAATCCAGTCGTTACGTTGACCGTTTTTGGTGGTGTCGTATTTTACTCGTTTTTATACCCTTTGCCTTATGCACAACAAACGCCTCGTGAACAACCAATCGCGATTGTTAATTTAGATGGTAGTCAGACGAGTTTAAAGCTGGAACGTATGGTTGATGCCACCCCACAAGTCAACGTAGTCACTCGACTTCATACGATTGCCGATGCAAAGCAAGCATTTTTACAACGAGAGATCACCGGTTTTTTAGTCATACCGGAACACTTTTACAAAGACCTAATGCTAGGTAAAAGCCCGACTCTAGCCTACGCTGCGGACGCCTCGTATTTTCTCGTGTACGGAACCGTGGTAGAAGGATTGGCCCAAGCTGGAGGCACATTAGGGGCCCAAGTGAAAGTCAGTAAAATGGTGATAGATGGTGTGCCCATGAGTATGGCTAGCCATAATTACTCTGCTATTAAGCTTAATATGAAACCGACGTTCAACCCAACCATGGGTTACATCGAATACGTAGTGCCGGCAGTATTTGTTCTGATTTTACAACAAACGTTGATCATGGCGGTTGGATTACAAACGGGAACACAGCGTCATGGTCGTGGCTATTGGTCACAAGTATCAACGGGATCGCTGCTGCTTGTGAGAACGTTAGTATTTGTGGCAATTTATTATTTACTCGGCGCCTATTATTTTGGTTTTAGCTTCGAACGCTTAAACGTAAACCATATCGCCAACGCGGGCGAATTGCTAGCTATGTTGTTCCCGTTCTTTTTAGGTTGTTGCGGACTAGGCTTCTGGCTAGGCTACTTATTACCTCGGCGTGAACTTGTCACCTTAGTCGTCTTAGTGAGCTCTATGCCGCTCATTTTCTTGGCGGGTTTTATTTGGCCGATTGAAGCCATTCCTGCTCCCCTACTATGGATTGCAGATTTAAGTCCAAGTACATGGGCGATCAAAGCTTTCTTAGCGCTAAACCAAATGGGGGCAACCTGGCAACAAGTCGCTCCACATTGGACGGCACTTTGGGCACTCACCGTGCTTTGGGGTAGCGTTGCGTACTGGATTGCTAAGCGCAATAACAAGCCAGTTGTAACAGAAAGTCTAAGTTGATTTCTCTCTACAGCTCAAAGATATAATCACAAATCAAAAACCTGATGGACGATCTGAGGGGCGAAGTATCGCCCCTTTTTTATTGGCGACGTTAGCCAACGTGATTGGAAAGTTCGTTTAGCATGCTTCAGCCTCTCTAAATGGCACCTTCGGAACGATCCCATGACCTTATCGACAAATAGTTGATTTTTTGGAAGCATTGTTTATGTCACATGTTGTAACATTGCTTACCTAACGTATTGTAACAAGAGAGAATTGGATGTCTAAAGCGGAATCATCTTCCAGAAAGTTAAGCTTTATTATTATTGGCCTCGTTTTTGTGGTTTGGCTATATAGCTTGTGGGCTGATCGAGTAACACCAATCACTGGCACCGCTCGGATTCATTCTTATCTTGTCCGTATTACTCCAGAGGTTTCGGGGAACCTAACTGAAATCCATGTTCGTAATAATCAAGTCGTTAATGCTGGTGATGTGCTTTTCGAAATTGATCCAAGAGATTATCAAATTAATCTGCGTTCAGCCGAAGCAAACTTAGCCATTGCTGGCCAAAACATTGGAGCCAACACAGCGGCTGTTGAAGTGGCACAAGCTAAGGTCATTGAATCACTCGCAGCTCGTGACAACGCAAGAGAACAAGCAGCTCGCGTAACCGAGCTCGCCGCAAAAGGGGTATTGAGTAAATCTGAGCTAGACAACGCCATCGAAGCCAAAGCACGAGCTCAAGCCACATTAGAGGCAGCAGAAGCGTCCTTAGCTCAAGCCAAGCATAATCTTGGTCCCGAAGGGCAAGATAATCCCCAGATTCTCGCAGCTATAGCAAATCTAGAAAAAGCGCAACTCGACTTACAACGAACGAAAGTGATTGCTCCATCAAAGGGGATCGTTTCTAACTTACAACTCACTGTTGGGCAAAAAGCGACGACTGGCTCACCTCTTGTCACTTTCATTGATCCGAGAGGCGTGTGGGTATCAGCGCTTGTTCGCGAAAACTCACTCGAGCATGTTCGTGCGGGACAAAAAACAAAGATTGTGTTGGATGCTTTACCTGGCAGAGTGTTTGAAGGGCGAGTAGAAAGCATTGGTTGGGGTACTGGTGGCAGTAACGACGTCGATCCGACAACTGGCTTTTTGGTTGCAGACAATAATTCCTTAAACGCACAGCGCTATCCTGTAAATATTGTTTTTGAAGGCGGAGATATTCCCGAAAACGTACGTTATGGTTCGAAAGCAACGGTCGCTTTTTTAACTGAGCAAAGCACCTTTGGAGAGTGGCTGGCCTCTTTCTGGATGAGAGTGTTGAGTATCTGGACTTATGTTTCATAGTTCAGCAAACCCAATCATTAGATTGGTTTTCACTCCGATTCTTTTACTGTTTTACTTACAGTATTCAGGTGCTCCTACTCCCTTTATCGCGCCAATATTCGTTGTAATTTTTCTAACACTGATGCCATCTAAACCCCCGTTCAACATGATGTTGAAATTGCTGGTAATACTCTCACTTCTCAGCTTTGGCATCGTAACTTTAGCAGGAGCGCTCATGAGCTCTCCTAGTGGCTTCTTACTGTTTACTTGGTCACTTCTCTGTTGGAGTTATTACCGAAGTCATCGCGATCCCAAAGACATCGTTTCGACACTCACTTTGATTGTTGTATTGATTATCGTGGTCACAAGCCAACAAATGGAGTTGTCGCTTGAGGGGTTGCCATGGGTCTTATTTACTAGTTTCATCGTTGCGTTGGTTGCCACATACATTAGCTTTTGGCTATTCCCTGGGGACGAAAAAGATATACAACCAGACCAAACCACTCTTGATGGTGCAAACGAACATATCGGGCTTATCGTCTTTAAAGCAACCGCATTGTGTGTTGTTTTGTACGCGCTAATATCATCTGGAAGCTCTCAAACGCTATTGATCGCAATAACATTTGGCAGCATGATTAAGCACCCAATTAATCAAGACAGTCATTCCTTTGGGCGGTATCGAATTATCACTACAAGCCTAGGGATCTTGTTTACTATTCCATGCATGCTTGCAGTAGCCACAGGTGCACCTACTTACGTTGTACTTGGCGTTACCATCTTTTGTGGCCTGCAACTAGCGTGTTTTGCAATACGTCGACAGACACACTTAACCATCTATCAATTGCTTTTTACTAACTTCACTGTGCTGACTTACCAGATTATTAACAATACGGGCATCGAATCATTTTCTGCTCAAATGACTCGATTCGTCTCTATTTCTATCGCTATAGTTCTAGGGGTACTGGTTCTCAATTTATTTAGATCAGAGCAAGAGGTGAAATAACTGCAGCCTCTCTTTCTTAAACTAACAGCGGCTGAGCGATATGAGCTTTCTCATTGAACGAAGCTTGAATAAATAAAAAAAGCATCGATCTTATACTCACATATAGAGGATTACTCCCTCCCAATAACCATTAACGTCCAATCAGAAGAAAAGAATTTTTCAAGTAAAAAAACAAGACTCGAATTGAGTCTTGTTTATAAATGTGGTCTGGATGAATACGGTTATGGCGTCGCTTTAAAATCGCGGATTAGCTTCTCCCGATACGCCGTAACAACCCTCATGATAGAGTCTTTTACATCCCCTATTTGCTTAGAGGGTTGACAGCAAAGGCCAAAACCAAACTTAAAGCCTTCTAGTAATTCACAGACTTCAACGGGCTCTATATCATTATTAGAAAATTCGGAATGAGCCAGCGTTCTAGGAAGAATCGCCCACCCTAGCCCTGCTTCAACCATTTTTACAACAAGAGCCAACTGATCGACTTCTTCATGATTCGAACTGACGATAACTTTTTCACCCATTCCTTCTTCAATGAAAGATCGCAACACAAATTGCTTGCTATTCCTCAACGCAGTTAACACTTGGTCGGGTGCCATAGAAGCCAGTTCACCACCTTTCTGGACAAAGGGAACAAATTCAAAGTGACCTAAAAACGTCGAGTCTAGACTGTGTATTGCACGGCTATCATGTACATTGACAATACCGAACTGGTACTCACCAGTCGCTAAACCTTCTTTGATCTCGTTACGGTTACGAACAAAAAAGTTAACTCGCATCATCGGAAAATCTGCCGCTAATTGAACACGAAGTAACACCAGCAAACGATGTGGGATAGCACTAGAATAGGCAATACTGACACTCTCTAAGCCACCATGAGCAAGGCTCAATGCGACTTTGTCGAACGTACGGGCTTGTTCAACTGTTTGCTTTGCATAGTGGTAAAGAAGGCGAGCATCTTCAGTGGGTTCTACGGAACGGCCAACCCGAGTAAACAAGCTCACAGCAAGTAAATCTTCTAAGTTCGTAACAACCTGCCCGATGGTTGTTCTGTGCTTATTCAATTTTACAGCGGCTTTGCTAAACGAAAGCTCCTCGTAAACAGCAACGAATGCCAATAGTTGTTCAAAACTAAAATTCATAGGTTTTCTTATATCTTAGGGCTACATGGCTAAACTATCACAAGTTATTGAGAATGCTAGCTCGAAAGAGCGACGGTTAACCCGAGGCTTTTATCTTCATCATTAGATACGTAGTTATTCCGCACGTAAATGCGAAAACTTATCGCACTCACACTCCCCTTAAAGCACGTTCGACATTAGACGTAACTCATTACGAACTCTCTAAAAAAATACATTGATGGATTTGATCCTACAAAAGCGATTATTACATTTGTAGGATTTCTCTTATCTTTGCATTCATCAAATAAATAGAGAAAAGCACCATGAACTCAATGCCACATGAGCTTGTGTGGGGTGAAGTTTACTTCCCACCCTTGCTGCTGGTTATTGCATTGGCTTACATGCTCACCATTTTGGTTGGAACCGTTGCGACAAAATTAGGGGTACACAAATACGTTGCGTTTCCAGCGCTTGCAGAGCTGAGCCTAATTGTGATTTTTACTGGCGTTATTGGTCGATTCATAACCATCTTTTGAGGCAAATTCCGTGATAAAACGTTATCTAATCACATTTTTATTACTGTGTTCCGCTGGCACTGTGATTTTCAGTTACTACCAATCATACTCAAACAATCCTTGGACTAGAGATGGTCATGTCAGCGCGTACATTGTGTCTATAACGCCCCGTGTAACCGGGCAAGTCATCAAGGTGTATGTTGAAGACAACTCCCAAGTTAATGCGGGCGACTTACTGTTTGAGATTGACCCAAGCATTTATAAAGCGTCTTACCACAAAGCCCAGGCGGCTCAAAAGCAAGCCATTGCGTTGTTAGCGAAAGCCAAAAATGAAGAACAACGTGCACTGGAACTAGAAAAGCGTACACCTGGCGCGGTATCGGTGCTGACGTTGAACAATTTGAACAACGCCGTAGAGACAGCAATCGCAAACGTGGAGCTGGCGAAAGCAAACGTCGAAGAAGCAAAACTGAACCTTGATTACACCAAGGTGTACGCTCCAACAAATGGTTACATCACCAATTTTAATCTGCGCACCGGCTCCCAAGTTGTCGCAAACTCACCAGTTGTAGCATTAATTGATGAAGACAGCTTTTGGATCGAAGGCTATTTCAAAGAAACGGATTTAGTTGGTGTTGATCCACAAGATAAAGCATACGTAACCTTAATGATGCACGACGAAATGGTGCTAGAAGGCAAAATCAAGAGCATTGGTTACGGCATCGCGAAGCAAGACGGTAGTACAGGTAACGACCTTCTGCCTAATGTGAACCCTAACTTTCAGTGGATACGCTTAGCTCAACGCATTCCAATTAAAGTGAAATTAGACAACTTACCAAAAGATTTTCAACTACGCGTCGGTATGACGGCATCCATCAAAATCATCAAACAATAAATGCGGTGAAATGTATGTTTAATGCCTCAACCAAAGAAGCAATAAAAGCTGCACTGTCTATCGTTATCGCAATCTGCCTCGCCTTATGGTTTCAATGGGAGAAACCCTATTGGGCAGCGATCGCCGTCGCGGTAATGGCATTAAATGAAAGCTTCGCTCACTCGATAAACAAAGGTCATAATCGCCTAGTGGGAAGCCTACTGGGCATTGGCTATGCCTTTTTCCTAATCACAGCATTTTCTCAAGATCGCTTTTTGTTCCTGACTTTTTTTACCCTATTTTTAGGTGTATGCATTTTCATGTCGAGCGACGAAAAGTACGGTGATGTGTTCTCCATAGGCTTTGCTGTGTGCTCTATCATCGCTTGTATGGGAGGGTTTGATAGTCAAGTGACGTTCCATTTCGCAGTACTTCGAATGCAGGAAACTATTCTTGGCATCATTACCTTCTCCGTTGTTTATCGTTTGGTTTGGCCAGTGAATACTGAAGAGAATTTCATTCAACGCTTTGAGAGCAGCCGTGAGGTGTTGCTTAAAGCTATGGACAAACCAAATGACATTGATATTGATGCGCTTGAAACCAACACAGCAAACATTGAGAAGATGTGCCAACTACTGGGATTACCGCTCACGGGCAGTTACCACCTCAAAGAACATCGAAAACTGTGGCATCAGCGCCTCGAAGAGATGAAACGTATTCAAGAACGATTACTTGAACAAGTGGAAAAACCTCACTGTGATGATATTGACTGGAAACCTGTGGCTCAAAACCTGACGCTATTTGATATCGCTCAGCCAACCACGCATCTAATTGGCCGTACCTTATTGACTGAACAAGTGAACCAAAAAACATCTTGGCATCGTGAACACCGGACTTTCATACAGCACTTGAAAGAAGACCGAAGAAAGGTTTTACAAGGCCTATCGATGTTTATCACCTCGTTATTGGTTTGGATTTATCTCCCTGTACCAGGTGGGTTTATCTTCCCTATGTTGGCCGGTGTCTTTTCATCAATAGTACCTACAATGCCTCCTAGCGTTGTTAAAGATGCCTTCTTTGGCGTTTTGGGAACAGGTTCAGTGATACTGCTGCAATACATCTTCTTGATGCCCATGATGACTGAGCTCTGGCAACTAGGGTTATTTTATTTCATCAATATTATTTTGATTTGGGAGGTATTTTCTACACCACAGCTGATGATCCATAGAGTCTTAGGCGTCAATTTATTGGTGGTATTAACCTCAGGCGCACTTAACTTGACCCCGGAGTATCGTATCGAAACACCTTTACTCATGCTGGTAAACATCATGCTCATTTTGATGATCGCCAAGTTATTTAATGACCTGTTTCATCCCCGCGTAACCACTTAAACAAACAATTAAACTTAATAAGGAAATGCTTTGAACAATGGGTTAGATCAAATTACGTAATGGCAAATAACACCGCCCGAAAAGGTAAAAATTAAAGACCAAACCAACACACTTTGAACAGGAAACATATGAAATATCAGCGGTGGGAATACTTTAATATCACGAAATGAGAATAATATTTGAGGTTGAAGATCCCAACATGTAGCTAAATATGCGCCTCTTTTGAGCCGAGGATGCTTGATCAAATACTCAGCATAGGATGAATAAACCGTCCACAACCCCAACAGCCCAAATAACTCGATGATAGAAATAACTTCCAGACTAAATGGCAATAGTGAAGGCCCACCAATGAGTAAGATAATTGCGAAGATCCACATCTTATTTTTCATTACACATCCTTGTTGCTGATTTACGCTTATGTATTACCAATAACAACACCAAGTAAAAGCTGTTGGCCATAAAAACGCAACCCAACGTTGAACTTTTCATGTCAAGCGCTGGGTTGTGTTTTTTTAAGTACTTTTAAATGTAAAATCAGTCAGTTAAACTAGATCGAAGGACAGTTTCCTTTTTCTGCCATGTCTACTTTTAGTACTTCTGCTTTACCTTTGCTTTCGTCCACGAGTTCTACGCCCGCACCACCAACAAATACACCCATTTTAATGTATTGATTAATGAAATAATTACGGCCCTCTTCCGTTAAGATAGTTAAGTGATTTTCAGAAAACTCAGCCTCTGTACTTACTTGATGTTCTTTATTGCCTTCGACCTCATGGTAGAAGAATACACCAGGAGCTGTTTCACCAATACATTCCCCATCGACGTAAACATACTTTTTAAGCGCTGCTCCGACAAAAGCATCTTCTCGATAAATGTAAATCCCTGCGTTCCCCTTTTGAGGTGCTTCAAATGATTTCATTTGATTTGATACTGTCGAATCAACAGTAGGAACAGAAGCACAACCTGACAAACCCAAAAGGAATGCGGAACACAGAATTACTTTATTTTTCATGTTATTAACCTAGCTACGATAAAATCGCGCCAACCATACTATAAATAAATACGTTCACTTATTGGTATTTATGAAATTTGTGATTCAACCTATGCAATAGCACTCATTTTACGTATAGGTTGAGCAAACATTAGCCATATAAAAATCACGAGAATAAAATGCCCTGTATCTAACGATCACTAAATGCCACTTTACTCGCTAGACTGATAAGCAGAATACCCGAAACACCTTCAAGAGTTCTAGAGTAACGCTGAGAGTGTGAACGACTAAATACCCAATTCCCCACAGATGCGTACAAAACGTTACATGTCGTCGCAAGTGCGCTGAACAGCAAGCCAAGTACTAATAATTGCATTGATGTTGAGCTTGCAGACGTATCAATAAATTGAGGCAGAAATGACAGGAAGAATAACGCTACTTTTGGATTCAACACGCTGACAATAACCCCCTGAACAAACACATTTTTATTATTATCAACATTTTTGTTTTCAACGATTTTACTTTCTCCACGCCACATGGACAGTAATGACTTAACACCTAAATAAACTAGGTAAGCGGCCCCTAACCATTTAACAACGCTAAAAGCCAAAGATGAACTCAGAATTATTGCTGACAAACCTAAACATGCCGCTAGTGTATGAAAAAAGTAACCAACACCAAGCCCCAGAGCCGCTTTCAGCCCAGCAGATAATTTACCTTTCATTGTATTGGAAACAATATAAATTACATCAGGTCCAGGAATCATGTTGATAGCGAGACAAGCGACAACAAATAATAATAGTGAGTTTGAATCCATTCTTTTCTCCAAATTAACGTCTTGCGGGATAACATCTCATCGAACTATAAGTAATGCAACGTCTAGGTTTCCGTTGGTTATCAAGGCGTTGACCGTAGTTCATTAACGTGCCTGCCATCGCAGGCCCGGGGCTAGCTATAGCTGATACGACAATCAGTGAATAATTTATCCCTTCCATTTTTACTCTAAGCCTCCACATGGAGTTTTATCAACGCTTATCGCGGAATAATGTACATCAGAAGCGTAATCCTGATTAACGCGCCAAGTGTCACGAATCAAGCTGGGGCTCTCTGGTATTTTACTGCTCCAAAATAACATCAAATCCACCATAAATGAGACGCTTTCCATCAAAGGGCATTGGGTTATTCTCAGGACTCATTCGAGGATCACCCATGATCCGCTGCCACCCTGAGTCTCGAACTTCTTTTGAAGGCCAGACTACCCATGAAAACACAACGGTTTCGTTGCTTTCAGCTTTAACTGCCATGGGAAATGATGTGATCTCACCATCTGGTACTTCACTTCCCCACGTCTCAATAACCTTTAAGGCCCCAAACTCCCTGAACATTTCTGCTGCTATTTTTGCGTGTGCGATATACTTTTCTTTATTCGCTGTCGGTACTGCAGCGACAACCCCATCAATGTATGACATAAGTAAACTCCTTTCATTAGAGTTATAACCATAGCTCAATAAAAAGAATGCACATGATGCCAAATCATAGAAGCAGGTACGTAATACAGCTTGAGAGCTACATTCCTAGCTTGGACTTTATATGCATATTTGAAAGGTATGTGTTTGGATCTAGCTTAGTTAGCGTATTTATAATTTCCAGAACGCTCGAATACTCAATACGTTCCTCTTCTGCATGCCCGATCCCACCTATTGTAAAGTGAGTAAAGCGGTAATCACGATAAACGTTTTGCAGCTGGCTAGAAATATCTTTGAGTAATCTTTTACTGAGGGCGAATGCAGGGTATTCACTACTTTCTGAAAGCTCTGCTGTAGAGCCAATAGATACAATATTGCATTTATCGTTAAGTGAACCTAAAGCGTTAAGCTCATTGACTAAATTAAGATACCCAATCGGGCCAACATTCATAAACTCAATCAGTTCGTTTGTTGTCAATTCTGAAGACTCTCCCCACATCGACGCCAAATAAACTATGATGTCAAACTCTACACCTTTGAAGCACGTGTAATCTGGTTTTTTCTCCGGACTAACATCAAGACGAACAGAAGCTACTCCATCCTCAACTAGCTTTGATCTAGAAATAGTATAAGTTTCTGTATCCTGTAAGTTCGTAGCCAAGAACCTTCCTAGACCCTTGCTACCTCCAACGATTAAAATCTGCATAACCCTATTCCTTGGTTAAGGTTGTCTTTCATATTGTCCGCCAAACTGTGCATTAGGCATCACTTTAACGTTTCTATTGTTTGCCTCTGGCCCTACTTAGTTCTATCTTCAATTTCATCGAATGATTCAACTGAAATACGCTCTGCAATTTCACTCATCTTCTTCATTTTTTCTGGGTTATTAGTTCCCCAAAACCGCTCCCAGTCTTCACGTGTTCGCCACTTGGCAATAGTTAAAACCTTTTCCGGTACATCGTAAGAACGAAGCATAAAACTACCAAACGCCCCATCTACTGACTGATGAATTGAATCTGTCGTCGAACGCCAGATATTTTGAAACTCATCCATTTTTTCACTTGGCACACGCCATTCATACACAACTCTAAACATAACACTTCCATTAAAATTTCTAGATTTAACACGGCAAAGTATCAAGAACACTAGGCCAGGTGAATAGATGAATAAAGCAACATAGTAGAGCGTAGAGCAACCTAAAAAACAAAGCGTAAACGCTCTAAATCACTCCGATTCGATTAGTCATGCACATATTCAAAGATTTGGTATTGACGTTTAACATTGGCTGTTACTTTTCCCCAATGTGATGCTTGAACTCTTTCCTGATGTTGTTTAAAAGAGGCTTTGTCGACGAACTCCTCATAGACATCAAAACGAAAAGGATTAGTCGGGCTTTGAGTCACAAGAAAAGTAAGGCAGCCCGGCTCTTCTAGCGTGAGCCTTTTGTGAGTTATTAACTCATGCTTTACTAATTCTAAATCCTTTTCCGGAACTAAAATAAAGCCTTTCAATGCTACCTTCGACATATCATCCTCCCGCTCCTATCGTGTAGCGTTTCGTTAAGAAGTAGCCAACACGCCCTCTATCTCAATCATCATATCGCAAATGTGAATCTCACCATGAACTAATATGCCACGTGTATCGACTTACGAGCATAAGGTTATCTCAACCCTTTCTTTGCCTTTACCGATGTTCTTGCGTTTTAGTTGAATTTGGCCGACTTCTGATGTGCGCTTTAAATGAGTGCCACCGCAAGGTACTTGCGCAAACCCATCCACTCTCCAATACCTTCTTTCACTCTCTTGATCGGAAAAGTCACTAATAATAACTGAATCAGAGTTAATCAAATCTTGCACATCAGTTTCAATTTCTTTCAATAACGGACCAATATTTTCAGACCACTCGAAATCTATGCGACTCTTATTTTCAGAAATATGCGCGCCTATCTTAACAATGCCTTCCCGATGCTGATAAAACATCTCGAGCACCACTTCGGCAGCAAAGTGTAGCTTCATTAAGGCGCACCTACGCTTCCAATCAACACGCGTGGTTACAGTGTCACCAAAAGTAAAATTTGGAGTAGATTCCAATGTGTAAATAAGTCGAACCCCTAACTTTTGAGCAATCAAAACCGGAATACCATTAATCGTTCCTTTATCACTCTCTTGACCTCCAGACTCCGCAAAGAAGATAGTCTGATCCAATTCAACCTTATTTCCGTCTACATTGGTCACTCTTGAGTTAAGTTCTGTTTGGTAGGGATTAACCCAAAATAATTTCTCGCTCATGCTGCTATCCTTGCAGTAAGTCCTATCCTTGATAGTACATTCAGTGTCTACCAAGTCAATCCGAGAAACCTCAACGTCAAGTGTAAGGCTACGTATAGAGCGCTGGCAGGCTATATCTATTAGATGCTTTTAAGGCTGGATATTAAGCGCTATCCAGAGGTTTAGCTAACAACCCATAAATTGCGGAATCTGATACGACTCCATTCACTTCCCAGCGCTGCCATACTCGTCTAGATTTGATAAACTTGAAACCGCTCGGGGCTAAAACCTTATCAATCTCCAAAATGAAAGCTTCGGAATGTTCTTTATTCATAATTACGTACTGATTCTGATTGCGTAACACCGAATTGAGGTGTGAGCAAGGCCACCACCTAAGCGAAGCTGTTCCACCCTGAAAACAAAGCCCGACTTGAACCCAAGCCCCCAGCGCTGTCAATTTTTTAAACAAGCTAGTGAACTACCACCACTGTTCTCACTAACTTATCACCGAGCCGTTGCCTCTTTTTACCAAGAATGAAAATTGAGTCAATAAAACCGAAGAATGGAGTAATAATATTTCTAAAAAGTGACTGAAAAATATTGCACCTTTTACCCGTTCTTGCACTTATAACTGCAATGCCCAAAAGTTTTTTACCCACACTTTGACCATTTGGTAAACAATCAGAAAAAAGGTAATACGATACAGTCGCAGTTACTCCCATAGCGCGAACAAGCTCTTTTTCAATACCGATTTCTAAGCCGCCCCATAAAACGAGAGTAAAAATGCTAAAACTGACAAAAAGATCAATCATTTGTCCAACACACCTAATTCCCGGACTAGCCAAAACGTAATTTTCTAGAGTAAAGTTTTCTACATTTTTCATTTTAAAATTTGGACTAACAATTGTTTATTTGTGGACTAACGTTATGGGATGAGTAACATCCCCACCAAAACTAATCCATAGTGCCGTACAGCAGGTCAAACCTAAAGAGCCAAGCATTTTTCTCCCTTTTAAACACTTTACTACACTCGCTCTAAAGACTGGATTGGTAATATTTCAACATCTCTTCTTGATTAAGCGCTTTATTTTCTAACTTTTGTTGATCTTTAAAGATTTGAGCTAATGAAGGGAGAATTGAGCGATTGACTTTATAGTCATCAGACCAAAGTTTCCCTCTCATCACAGCTTTCGCACAATGAAAGTACATACTCTCGATGACTATTTTGATAACAACCTTAGGATCTTTACTTCCATCGGGGCAAGCAGATATCAATTTGGGGTCTGTGTGAATACTTGCAATTCCTTTAATACGCAGTACTTCATCAATACCATTTACCATCAATAACAACCCAACTTTGGGGTTACTAATGATATTTTTTAGACTATCTATACGATTGTTTCCCGAGCTATCAGGGAACAACAATGTTGATTCATCTAAAACTTTTACGAAGCCAGGTTCCCCTCCTTTCGGAGAGAGATCGATATAGCCTTGTGTATCGGCGGTACTTAGAACTGCAAAATGGCAATTATTAATTAATGTAATCGCATGAACATCCAGGGCAGGCAACGCTTTATTTTTAGCTCTCGCACTTGGCTCTGCGTAAATTTCTTTTAACTGCTCTATTGTTTTAATTTCACTCATTCAATGCTGTCCCTTCACTATCGTATAATGCTTTGCTTGGAAGTAAGCAGAACCCTGACTTCTGCATAGTCACTCAACCTAACGCAAAGTAAAAATGCTACGCGTGCAAATTACCTCTTCAACGCTTTGTTATCTAACGGCTTAAAGTTTTTCACTGAACTCCCCACACTGCTTACACTTATAACCGTGCTTGTAAAAGAACAATGGAAAACCCAGTAAAATAAAGACTAAGAAAGCTGGACGCTTACCTTTTGTAAATGTATATAGCTCTTTACTACCACAGTTAGGGCAAACATCTTTTCCTTCATCAACGGCAAGTTCATTTTCTAATGATTCTGAGAAATCACTGCTAAATATTTGTTTCGCGTCTTCTGCATCACTTTTGGCCACCATCAGACGAACGCCGCCCATTGCATTTGAATAAAGCCACTGAGTATTCACCGTGTGCTCGTCAGCGATGTAACTTTCTATTCCGATACTATCTAGGCTTGCTCTCGCAATATGAGCTTCATGAGGAAAAGAAAACCTTGCTACAACAATCACATATTACTCCTTGTGGAAAAACGCTCTCGTAAGGTATAAGCTACGCGAATTGCAAGTGCCACGTGTAGCGTTTCTTTTCAAACTGTTTATTAACCCACTACAGACTAGTACATATACCCTAACCAATCTATATGACCAACAGCCCAAGTTTTGCCGCTGATAGGTTTAACATATAAATCATCGACTTGCTCTATAGCAACACCGTAATTTTTATGTTCATGAACTCGCAACCAAGAACTTAGAGAGTTAAGGAGCACATAACCATTAGCCACATAAAAACGATCCAAATCGGAGACTAAAATGATGAAGTCGACATCTTTAGTTGACGCATACTCGCTGAGTTGAGACAACATTGTTGTACCAATACCTTGTCTTTGAACTGTGCTCTCGACACAAAAGTCACTCACACCTAATACTTTATAAATTTCATCACCAACGCGAACAGCTCTGTAGTCTAATCCCATATAACCAACTAACTGGTCACCTTCGTACTTCAGAACTCTCATATGCGGGAGTTGCTTATAGTAAGAACGAGCAACCTGATGTTCAGGAAACGACTTGTTTCTCAGAGCCTCAATTGCATTATGCTGCGCTTTAGATAACTCTATTTCTGGGTAAATATCCATATTTGACCTTTGAGGGCTAATGACCTGTTAAAGAGTGATCAACACAATACCGAAACTCCCGCATACCGCCTTAATCACTGAGCTCAACGCATAGTTAAAATGCCACGCATTGCGAATCTATCTTAAACGCTATGTTATGCGCGTGGTTAATACATACCTACATAACCGTCCAACTTGCGAATTACCCCAATCCAACGCTCGATATTTGGGTAAGTTTCTAGGTTAAAACCACCCTCATCTGCGACATTGGTATAAGCATACAGTGCTATATCAGCAATAGAAATATTATCACCAACTAAGAACTTAGTTTTTGACAGCTGTAGCTCCATGATTTGTAATGCTTTATGGCCGCCTGATTGTAGTGATTTATATTCTTCTAGACGGTGCTCCGGCATACCTTGATACTTCTGAATAAAACGCGCTACTGCAATATAAGGCTCATGTGAGTATTGCTCAAAGAAAAGCCATTCGTACATTTTTGCTTTTTGATAACTGTCCTTAGGTAGATAAGGTGTATCTTCTGCAAAGTACCCCAATATTGCATTGGACTCACAGAGTACTCGACCGTCATCTAAAACGACTGTCGGGATTTTACCATTTGGATTGAGGGCTAAAAATTCTGTTGTTTTAGTCTCGTTATCTAAGAGATTAACGTGCTTCCATTGGTGCTCAATGCCAAGGAATGACAATAGTAATTTTACTTTTAAGCAGTTACCTGACTGCAAATCTCCATATACAACCATCACACTCTCCATGTTTCAATTCGTAAAAGCGCATAACGCGCAGTTAAGGCATGAACTACGCTACCACCCAAACTAAACGATTTTGCCTTAAACACGAAACCCAACCTCGAACTGAAAATGCCAAGCGTTGGGAATCACTCTTGAACTGTTTGTTACGTCGCTACATTTCGCCCGATTTAATTTTGAACTGAGCTTCATTAACCGACTGTTTCCCAAACAGTAAATCCATCATCGCGATGATTCGTTTATTGTCATTTCCCCACTTATCTGAATTGGCACTATTTGGCGCTTTGAACTCTACTTCGCCAACTTTTTTACTGTTTTTATATGCCTTAACTTGGGCATCTGCAATAAACGTTCTAAAGTCCCAACTCCAGCGCGATACATAAGTCAACGTAAGTTCAGAGCTCTTAGGAAGAGTTCCATCACTTACAACCGTACATTTATGTGCTGTATCCAAACACCATTCTTGTACCGAGTCCAAGAAAACATCTCGTGTGGCGTTATCTTTTACAATAGTAATTTCCTTGCTCTGGTTCTCTTCCGAAATAGCTTTAACTGTATATTTTGGCGCTGCGCATGCCGCCAGTAGAATAGACAAGCTAAGAATGATTAGTTTCTTGTACATTTTACATCTCTTTTAATAAATCTATAATTGTAAATGAATTTCAAGTGGCTGCATAACGCCACGTTAAGGGGTGAACAACGCAAGCCACCAAACCTAACTTATTGTGCCATAAACACAAAAGCTAAACTTAGAACCCAAATTGCCAAGCGTTGAGAATCCCTCTTGAGCAGTTTGTTAGTCGCGAGGCACGAGCGACAATTTTAAGCTGAGCTAAACTTTGCAAACAACAAAACTTATGTGTTTTGATGCACTTAAGTCAGGCATAGCCTCAAAGCGGCTACTCAATGAAACCACGTGGAACTTACCACACCAGAGAAAACGTTCTTTCAGCAAATAAATTAGCTTTTGTACCAAGAAACTTACCGAGCGGAGTTTCAACCCAAAATAGGCTCTCGATTACCCTACTCTGCCAGCACCAAAGAATAAAAAAACCGCTAGAACAATTGCAAAACTTTGGACCTAAAACAGCTGAAACTGAGTTTTGACCATCGACGGTGAGCCTGTGTACCAAACAAGCAGCTTCCAAATTTTGAGCTTAGAAACATGATTTTGATTGCTAGCTTTCTCTGGCGACTGACGCCTTGTTAAGGTGTGAGGCACGCAATACCGAAGCATCCGCATAACGCCTTAACCACTAAAACCAACGCATAGTAAAAATGCCACGCGTGCCGAATCACTCTTGAACAATTTGTTAGCAGTTTTTTCTACACAAAATTATGCTTTTATCGCATACAACGTTATGTGGTTTGAAGTTTCACGCTCATAGACACTGACATGAAGCACTTGGAACCCTGCTTTCTCTAGTTCAACAACTAGATCACTTTCAGAGGTAACATGACGATATGGACTGCCATCTCTATAAGTTTCATAGCTAATTTCATTTTTAGAGCACAAGCTACTGACAAAAAATACCCCATTTTCAGATAGTGAACGATAAACATGACTCAAAAATATGACTCGATCTGCACCGATAATGCAATGTAAGCAATTACCGTCAATGACAACATCATAGCGTTCTGGAAGTTCAAGAGACGCTACCGTTAGGTCCGCTAAATAATAATTACCCTCGACTCCTGTTGCTCTGGCTTTTTCCTTTGCCCATTCAATTGCGGTTGGTGAAATATCTATACCTGCCACCTCAAAGCCTAACTTCTGGAAAGCTCTGCAATGATGTCCTTCACCGCAACCTAGTTCGAGCAGTTTACCTTGCACCGGTAGTTTAAATAGTTCGAGAAAACGCTCAACTAAAACTGCTTTAGACATTCGCTCGTTGCCACCCCAACCTTCCCAGCCAGCTTCGCGAGCTTCAACATACATGTCTTCATGAACTTGGTAGTTTTGTTTCATATTCATCCTTGACTGCTAACGCCCTGTTAAGGTGTGAGCAGCGCAATACTAATGCCGCCGCATACCGCCTTAAACACAAAACGCAACGCATAGCAAAAATGCCACGCGTTGCGAATCACTCTTAAACAGATTGTTATGCTGATGTGGGAAGCAGGTTAACTATATACTTATTACGAATAAGCCTTTCTTTTCGGTTATTAACCCCCTCTTTTGCCGCAATTTGATATTCCGCTGGGATTTCACTTTCAAATGCGACTAAAGCTTCACGGACGTCTTCAACTGAACCTAGTACTGTTAAATCATCAATTGTAGCTAAATAAGAAAATAGACTAAACATGTTAGATTTGTTCAACCAATATGATTTATCATCTAGACCTAGGTTCAAAATATAGCTAGATGTATTCTCAAACCGTTCTATAATCTCGTCTTTTTTAACGAATTCTTCTTTTAATTCATCTAAATATCTAGTCGCCAACTCATTCCTTGTATATATACCCCCAATATTTGTTGCTATCAAATTCAAAGTATACATCAAATGGATTTGTCGACTTATTTCATAAGGAGTAAATACTCCGCTTTCAATAATTAGTGATTTAAAAGCAGATACTTCCTTATCCTTTGCCCATTGTATGAAATCCTCAGGAATTGACGGATCTAATAATAATACGCTATCTTCGTCATCATTTTTATCAAATAGTATTTCACCAGTTAGGTGCTTAGAAACAAGCATGAATTCTGATGATGCAAATTCCGAAGATAGCTTTTCAATCGAGTTAAGAGAGTAAAATGTACGATTTAATCGCTGAAAGATTTCTTTAATATCTGGGTCATCATTATTGATATCAAGATCAATAATTGGAATCTGATATTTTAGAAAATATTCTTGTTCAGCCGGCTCAAGCTCTCTAAATAGTCTTGAGTCTACTTGGAATTGATTATTGATAAACTCTACTATTGAAGACATACGTTGCTGTCCGTCAACAATGCATGAGGTTGTTGTCATTGACTCCAGGTCAATAGAACCTTTGGCAACAAAAATTTGTGGTATTGGAAAACCCATCAAGATCGTGCGAATAAAATCAACCTTATGAATTTCACGCCACACAAGATTTCGTTGAAAATATGGCGATAGAATCAAGCGCTTTGATTTTATTTCATTTGCCAGGTCTATAAGTTCTTTAGATCTTACTTGGTAACGAATCATAATCTGCTCTATTATTTTTAAACTCTTCGATACACTCGACCTGCTTACATTCAAAGAAGTACTCTGAAGCGTAAATTGCACCATTTATGCTTTTAAAAAGGTCAAAGTGTTCGTTAGATATATTACGAAAAAAGTCCAACCAATTAGACTTTAATTCACAGTCCGGCATAAAGAAAGGGTTAATAAACCCTTTCTTTAAATTATTAATAAATTGTTTATCCGTACTTTTCCCGTAGTACTCAGGAAATACAGATAAATTGGAAAACCCATCGGTTACCTTATGAACCTCTTCTAAATATTGGTTATACAAATTAAGATTGATAACTGATATATCCAGGTCAGACTCACCCTCCGTAAACTTGGTCTTTTTAAAAAAGCTAATGCCGGTTTTAGATGATCCTGTAACCTGAATTGAAGAGAATGGTGTCTTCAACTCTTTCCTAATTTTATTTTTAATGGAATACTCGATGTCCTGCTTATCTTTAAAGATGAGCGTTTGATATGATAAGAAGATCTTCCGAGCTAGATCTGCTTCTTGCATCCCCGAATCGAGGTCACTTTTTAGGATGCTTACTATGTCCATTTATAGTCCTACACAACGCCTAGCCACTGGCGAAGAGCATACCATATAACATTGGTTGTGTAAGCTTACTTGTTGTCTCAAGTATCTTAAAGCAGCATAACGCCCTGTTAAGGTGTGAGCAACGCAATACCAATGCCGCCGCATACCACCTTAATCACTAAAACCAACGCATGATGAAAATGCCACGCGTTGCGAATCACTCTTAAACAGTTTGTTAAGTTACGGACTACACGTTGTCTATCAACCAGTTAAACTCTTTCGTTAAGAATTTTGATTCCGTAATGTCCAAATAACGAACAAACCTTTGGTTATTCCTAGCCATATCTGCCCTAGTAAATGGAGTTTTATCTTTGAGCTGTATGTAAAAAGGTGTCAATCGAAACTGGACCAAAAAACCAGATGACATAAAAAAGAACAAATGCTCATTGCTCTCTTGAACTGGAACATGAGTCAAGTTCATCAATATATTCCTAATGGTTAATTCATCTAACCGATGTGATTTATCAGTCACTCGAAACATAGTAATTTTTATAAACTCATCTATGTCGATCTCAGTAGAAACCCTAAGGGTGTTTTTCTTGATACACTGTTTCAAGACATCATTTAGGTTAGATAGATTTACCTGCTGAAAATCTGAAAGACTTGAAATCGAAGCCCTCCAAATAATACTCAAATAATATAGATACCATTTTTGATATTTGAATTTTTTGAACTCTATGCAGTTACTATGCTTGGTAACGTTACTACTTTTTTTAAGCAATTCAAGTCCATATTTCTCGTAGCACCGATTAAGAAGTTGTTCACAGCTTTGGCATAACAAATACTCTTTAGGATCCGCATTTTCGTAACGCAAAGAGCTGCATCTCGACAGAGTATATAACTGAGAATCGCCTTTCTTAACACTTTTAATAATTGAGCTCGGAATGATATATGAGTTTTGCAAAATATCTTCTTTATCACAAAGCTTACAATTTCCAATATTGTCCATATATTCTCCGAGTAACTTAACGCCGCGTTAAGGTGTGAACAACGCATCCACCTAACCTAAATTATTGTGCCGTAAACACTAAAGCTGGTACAAACCGAAAATGCCAAGCGTTGAGAATCACTCTTAAACGCTTTGTTAGCTTATTATTTCCCGGTTATGTGTGGTCTCAACCAGTCTTCAAACTTCTTAATAGTCTCGTTTATTTCGATAGTAAAATCAGAGTACTTTCCATTATCACCGGTATAGTAGAGCACGGCACTTTGACGTTTTCGTTCTTCAATGTTCATCCAATTATTGCAAGTAGGGTCTTGATAACTATCAATTAGTGAACGAACTGAAACCATAAGCTCGCCGCGGTGGCTTCTAAGTTCTTGAATCAAATCTTGCTCAGAAGAACCCCATTCTACCATAGCTTTTATAAACAGCTCTTCTAACTCAGAGAATGCAACATCAAGCACTTTGAAGCGTGCGTTATAAACGTACATAGTCGCTTCATACTTGTTCTCATGATCTACATGCCCTGTTTTCGTAACGAGTTCTTTTGGGTACTCATATGAAAAAATTGCAGGGTGCCTTACTGACTTAAACGCTTCTCTAACTTTAAATACTGACTGCAAAACTTCTTTTGCGAGCTGATACTCTGATTTTCCTTTTAGCTCTTTTTGCCAAGTA
>Ga0215265_1039_pt1 | contig 37264 bp, 29 predicted proteins | sample JAMX8_100Endo3_C_FD_182615 | JGI IMG/M metagenome (GOLD analysis project Ga0215265, IMG submission 182615) | Enriched cells of freshwater protists from Biology Centre CAS, Ceske Budejovice, Czech Republic - JAMX8_100Endo3_C3 | ecosystem: Environmental > Aquatic > Freshwater > Unclassified ... | reverse complement strand
GATCTTCAAATTTGATGTAATTGAAGCAAATGATATTCACTCAGCGCGCTTTTTCTTTTCTGCCTGCTGTATAAAAGATAAAAAAAGAGCAGAACGATAACGAACTGCTCTTTGGTCTTTGCTTTTTACTTGGGATACTTCAGGTGAAGTCTTGGAAAAGTGCTTCTTCTATATATAGAAGAAAAGATCAGAGCATCCTTGCCCTTCTCTTTACGACAGATTAGTTAGGGGGTATATCTAAATGTCGTTATTGTTCGATGACACATTGAGCTAGTAAGAGTGGAGCATGCTTGCATTCTCAATGGCGTCATCTTAGAGAGGAACTTAGTTCTTCAATACTTTTACGGTGTAGCTACCATCTTTTTGTTGGTACAGACCGTGGATGTCGGTTTCGAAACCTGGGTAATGCGCACCGATCTCACAAAGCATCTCTAGGAAGTCCAGCACAGGACGAGACTCTTGAGTCACCATTTCACCAGGAAGTACTAGTGGCACACCTGGAGGGTAAGGAAGGATCATGTTCGCACTTACGCGACCAACCATTTCTTCCAGTTTGATTTCTTCTACGTTACCGCGAAGCTCTTCTTGCCATGCTGCGTGTGGTGTTACTTTCATTTCTGGAAGTACATCGAACGCTTTGTACATTAGCTCTGGTAGGTTGTATTTCTTAGTTAGGTCGTGAATTGCTTGTGCTAGTTCTTGAACGCGCATGCCTTCATAGAAGCTTGGGTCTTCGTTATATAGCGAAGGAAGGAAGCTCTTGATGGTTAGGTTCAAGTCGTAGCCACGTTTAAATTCAGTTAGACCGCGTAGCAATTGCATTGCTTTTGATTTGTCGATACCGATTGAGAATAGGAACAACAAGTTGTATGGGCCTGTTTTCTCAACCACGATGCCGCGCTCGTCTAGGAATTTAGCCACCAGCGAAGCAGGAATACCTGATTCTTCTAGTTCGCCTTCTTTATTCATCCCCGGAGTTAGTAGCGTTACTTTGATTGGATCAAGATACATGTGGTTGTCATCCATGTTCTTGAAGCCGTGCCATGTGTCGCTAGGATCTAGTTTCCAACACTCTGTGGTATCGATGTTTTCTGGTTGCCATACATCGAAGAACCAGCTGTCACTTTCTGCTTCTAGGCGTTTGATCTCTTTACGGAAGCGAATTGCGCGATCGATAGAGTCTTGCATCAACTTCTTACCTGTGTTGCCGCGCATCATTGCCGCTGCAGTTTCAGTAGAAGCCACAATGCCGTACTGAGGTGAAGTTGAAGTGTGCATCATGAATGCTTCGTTGAAAGACTCTTTATCAAAGTCACCTTTCACGTGAATCATTGAAGCTTGTGAGAACGCTGCCAACAGTTTGTGTGTTGATTGTGTCTCGTAGAACACTTTGCCTGGCATCGCTTCACCACTCATACCACATTTACCTTCGTAAATTGGGTTGAAGTTAGTGTAAGGCACCCAAGCACTGTCGAAGTGGATGTGTTTACAGTCTAGCGACTCTTTGATGAATTGTGTGTTGTACAACAGACCATCGTAAGTTGAGTTAGTCACTACTGCGTAACTTGGCGCTGTTGCACCTGGTGTTTTCGCCACTTTCTCTGCAATGACATCACGGCTGAATTCGCTTTGTGGAATACCACCAAGGATGCCGTATGCGTTACGAGTTGGACGGAAGTAGATTGGTGTCATGTCGCTCATCATCATTAGGTGAGTCAGAGATTTGTGACAGTTACGGTCAATCAGTACTGTGCTGCCCGCAGGCGCTGAGTACATACCCACGATTTTGTTCGATGTAGACGTACCGTTAGTTACGATGTACGAGCTGTCTGCATTGAAGGTACGTGCGATGTATTCTTCTGCATCTTTATGTGGACCTGAGTGGTCTAGTAGAGAACCTAGCTCAGGCATTGAGATTGATACGTCCGCTTTGAATGTGTTTGGACCGTAAAAATCGTAGAAGATACTACCAGCAGGGCTTTTCTGGAATGCAGTACCACCCATGTGACCTGGAGTACAGAAGGTGTATTTACCTTCTTCTACGTATTTGAATAGCGCTTTAGTGAATGGAGGCATGATGGCATCTTTGTATGCCTCAGTCGCTTGGTTGATTTTGATAGCGATGTCGTCAGCCATACCTAAAGCGTACTCGAAGAAGCTCACGTTTAGACGTAGGTCTGTTAGTGAAATGTCTAGAGTAGACTGTTCGTTAGCAAATGCGTGAACAGGCAGTTTTTCGTTGATTTGACTGATACGTTCACATAGCTCTAGTGAGTATTTATCCCAGTCGAACAGCACACCGCAAATGCGTGGGTTCATCTCAATCATTTTGATCAAGTCTTTATCATCTACTGGGTAAACCACTTCGTAGCCCGCTTTCTCAAGAGCAGCGTGAAGTTGACGAACTGGCTCTTCTTTAAAGAACACACCCATGTGGTTCAAGATAGCGAATATATTCATTTGGACATCTCCAAGGCGAATGAGGGCGCTCTTTGCCATTTACAGGCAATGAGTAAGGTGAGCGCCGCGTGAATTTGGGTTTTATGGGCTGGCACCGTAGTGCCAGCGTTTTGGGGATTAGTTGCTTGCTTGGGCAGGCATGTCGTCAGCGTGCATTTTCACGTACTGAGCAAGACCTGCTTTTTTGCTGTAGAACATCAAGATAACGAGAGACACGATGAAGGTTGCTGTTAGCGTACCGCCCTCTGCACCTGCTAGTGCGATGAAGCAGAACAGACAAGCCACACCAGAGAACAGCATTACGAAGCCGTTGCGTGTTGTCATACCTTCGAAGCGAATCAAGTTAATGCTTGAGTAGAAGTAAGGCAGCATAGTTAGTAGAACTGCATCAGTCGTTAGCTGGTTGAACAGGTCTGATGCGTGTGCTGTTTTAGAGCTGAAGAACATCAGTACAACCATTAATGCTGTCATCTTGATTGACGCAAGGATTAGACCTTTCTTAGGCACACCGTTTTTGTCAGTTTCGCCGTAGATTTTAGGGAAGTTGCCATCGCTTGCTGCACGTTTACCAGCCTCGCCCACCAGCATCATCCAAGAACCTAGCGAAGTGAAACATGCTAGTGCTGTGAATGCTGATACGAATGGTGCTGTCCAGCTACCGAATAGCTCAGTGGTTGCCAATGCAAATGGCGCACCTGATGCCGCAACTTCAGAAGCAGGGAACATGCCGCTGATCATTTGAGTTGATAGGATATAAATCACACCTGCGATACCAGTACCCAGCATGGTTGCTAGCGGTACAGTACGTTTAGGGTTTTCTACCATACCTGTCGATACTGCTGCTGATTCCACACCAACGAATGACCATAGACAGATAAGAACCGCAGTCACAATCGCATGGCTATCCGTACCCGCAGATACGTTCCAGTTTTGGCTGTATAGCGCAGTGTCGAAGTGCGTCCAACCAAACGCCGCTGTACCAACAACAGGAATGAGGATTAGAACAAGACCAAGCGTACATAGACGGCTTACCCAGCTACCACCAAGTAGGTTGACGAAAGTGAAGATCCATACCGATGCAATCGTCGCAATACCTGCTGGGATTGGGTCATTAAGCACAGGGAAGAATACTGAAAGGTAAGAAACACCTGTAATAGCAATAGCTAGGTTACCAATCCAGTTCGCGTGGTAATACAGCACGCCCGTTTGGAAACCAAAGACTGGGGAAACTTCGCCCGCATAAGCGATAGGACCACCTTCTTGAGGGTTTTTGGTTGCCAGACGAGCGTAAACAAACGCAAGGCTCAGTGCACCGATCAAACAGATCAGCCAGCTGAAAATTGAAACAGAGCCTACTGAAGCTAGGCTAGAAGGTAACAGTGCAATACCACTACCCATCATGTTACCGGCGACTACACCCGTACAGGCAATTAGGCCGATTTTTTTCGTATTCGATGACATAACATCTCCAAATCTATTCTACTCAAGTCAACGTGACTCAAACTGAACGGTTATTAGCGAGATGCTATGAAGTAGATACCTGCTCGACCTCGCTAAATTTCGAAGTGAAGACTACGCCCAAAAACTGGGAAAAAAATAAACTTGGCGTTATCAATAAAATGATTAGTTCATCAACATCAAGTTGAGATAAACATGATGAACACAAAAACATAAAACTATATTATTCATATAGTTATAATGAAAACATCAAACCTTCTACCGATAGATAAACTTTCATCAACTCGTTGGTAATCGCGATAAAAATTATCAACCTCAATCAACTTCCCCGTCCCGAAGGGTTGATTCCCTGAACCTGTTGATTCCATAAACCTCTCCCTGATCGCGCTTTTTGACCCACATCAATATTCATCTCGCCTGCAAGAAAGCATCAGAATCATTCTCGCCAAATAACCCAGCCAGACACCCCATACAATCAATAGAGATAGAGATAGAGATAGAGATAGAGAAGAAAACCGGATATGTCTTCCCGTTGCAAGCTTGCGTTACTGGCTCCTTCGTAAGTCATTACCCCACCGCCCACCCTTTTCACTTTTCGACAGCTACAAAAAAGCCCCTCACCGAAATGAGGGGCTAGTATTTGACTGACGTTGAGTGCGAGAGAATTAAAGCATTCGAACGACAGAAGGGTGAACAGCGCGATACATGGCGTAATCAATCGCCTTCATGTTACTTGGGAAGACCAAGTTTTCGCACAGCAGGTACGTCTCAACCGACGTATCAATATAGAAAGCTTCGCTGTAAGACTCACTGGCCAAATCCAGATCACCATCCAATTCAGCGTGCTTACCACGAATCACATAAGACAGCACCGAATCACGTAACCTCAAAGCCTGCCCAAGATGCTGCTTGGCTGAAGCCATGTCACCAATAATGGTTTCGTGCAGGGCTAAAGCTTCATAAATTCGCGGTTGAATTGGCCCAACCATCATTTTTACGTTAGTTTCTAGTGCGTCACTCAACTGCTGCACTCGCCCTTTCTTCAACTCCTGTGAAAAGTCGAGCACCTTCTGCACGTGGTAAGCAATCAATAACTCTGCCTGAACGTAAGCATTATCTGGCTCAATTTCTAAAATGTTTTCCAGCAAGTTGACGCCTTGGCGAAACTGCTTGGCATCCGAGACATTGAGATAATGGTTAGCTTGAACAAACAGCTCCAAAGCATCTGGGTTAATTGGCATTCCCGCCACCAACATCGTGGATTTCAGCTTGGCATCCGGCACTTTCAGAACTTGCATCAAGTCTAACGACGCTTGTTGAAGCACTGTCTTTAAATGGCTGCTGGTTAACGCGTATTGACGACTAAACAACACCTTTTCAGATGAGTTATTCCGATATTCCACCTCTAAAAAGCTGCCACCCTCATTTTCACGAACCCGCACCACAACCGATTTGCCTGGCACAATACCCGAGGTAAACGACGTCTTCTTTAGCATGACTCGGTAATCGCTCACTTGAGCAATGTCGGACATCAACTTTTGGGCAAACCCGTCTGCCAAGTCGTAGCTTAACCCTTCGCTCGTGAAGTTATCTTGAAACTTGAATTCGATAAGGTGAGTATCGATGGCTTGAGTAATACGCACTTCCGATTGCTTGTAGGTAAACACACCCATCACCACAACCAAAACACTGATCCAGATGAAGTTCATGATCCCCAGGCGCCACGGACTGATTTTATTTTTTTTCGGAGGGGCCTTTTTCTCTTTAGACATCTCACAGACCGCGCGAGTCAGAGGGCCAGCAGGAAAGGTGACGGCAGGTGCGATAGGTAGAGTATCTTCTTCTGATTCTTCAACAATAGGAGGAAGAGTTTCTGAATCACAATGACGACTTGCGAGGAATTCCTCGAGTGTCATTGGGGTCACATTCGCCACCAGCTTGTAACCACGTTTCGGCACTGTAATGACGTAGCTGGTATTTTCTTCCCGACCGTCACGCAGTAATTTACGTAACTCAAAAATGGACTGAGTCACCACTTGATCGGTCACAATCGCCCCTGCCCAAACGTATTGGATCAATTCCTCACGATTGAACACCTCATTCGCATGCTCCGCTAGGAAATGCAGAAGATTAATTAAGCGTGGCTCAACAGTAACTTCCCTATCTTGTCGATACAGCTTATTTTCATCAACGCTTAAAACCCAGTCATTGATTTGAAAATAGACTCCAACCATGTATGAAAACTCTCGTATCTACAGACAGCGCTACGGCAGGAATCAAACAATGGTCAATTCCTACAGGTAACTAAAGGCGAGATTATAGGTGGGAAAACGGCGCGCACCTAGAAAAGCAAGCCGCCAAAAATGCAAACTTAAGTTAAGTGATGCAGAAATGAGACTACTCAAGTGCTGCAAGGATAGAACAATGAGTAGCATCATCGTCCGTATGACCACAGCAAGCATCATTAATCTTCTTCAAAGCTCGGCGAATTTTCGTTAGCTCGTTAATTTTTCCATCAATCAGCTCTAACTTAGCAGAAGTAATAGCTTTAACCTCTGCACAGCTGTGTTCTGTCGCTTCTAGTTTGATTTCTAGTAGCTCTTTAATCTCATCCAGGCTCAGGCCCAGCTCTTTACCTTTAAGGATGAAGTGTACCTGCTTTTGATTCTCTTCATTGTAGAGACGATAACCTGATTCACTTCGACCTGCGGGCTTTATCAGCGCGTTTTTCTCATAAAAACGCAGCGTATCTGCCGTCACACCACAACGTTTTGCCAGTTCACCTATCTGAAACATAACTTTCCCTATTAACTATCTCGTTACTTTTAAAGCTAAAGAACCTCTTTTTCACAATTATTTTTGAGATGCCAAACGATTGCGCGAGCTTTTTTGTAATAAATTGGTTAGAATACGCGCCATCAAATGTGGAGACTATTTTCTAACCAGAAAACATCCGGCAAAGGTCTTTACCAAAACTGGCCAATATTTTACCCCAAGAGGTAAAAACAAGTTCATTTTTGGCAAACATCTTTAACTCCGTGAATTTGAGGAAAATGGAAGCATGAATAACGCTCGTCCTATTCGCCGTGCGCTTATCAGCGTATCAGACAAAACAGGTATTGTTGAGTTTGCACAAGCTCTTGCTGAGCGCGGTGTCGATATCCTATCTACTGGTGGTACAGCACGCCTACTTGCCGAACAAGGCATCGCAGTAACAGAAGTCTCTGACTACACAGGTTTCCCAGAAATGATGGACGGCCGCGTTAAAACGCTTCACCCGAAAGTTCACGGTGGTGTGCTTGGTCGTCGTGGTCAAGATGACGACGTGATGGCAAAACATGGCATCAATCCAATCGACATGGTCGTTGTTAACCTATACCCATTCGCAGAAACCGTTGCAAAAGAAGGCTGTACACTAGCTGACGCGGTTGAAAACATCGATATCGGCGGCCCAACGATGGTTCGCTCTGCAGCGAAAAACCACAAAGACGTAACTATCGTGGTGAACGCTCACGACTACAACCGCGTTATCGCTGAAATGGACGCGAACGAGAAGTCTCTAACACTAGAAACTCGTTTCGACCTAGCTATCGCAGCATTCGAGCACACAGCATCTTACGATGGCATGATCGCAAACTACTTTGGCACTATGGTTCCATCTTACGGTGAGAACAAAGAAGGTGATGAAGAGTCTAAATTCCCACGTACTTTCAACCAGCAATTCGAGAAGAAGCAGGACATGCGCTACGGTGAGAACAGCCACCAAGCAGCCGCATTCTACGTTGAAGCAAACCCACAAGAAGCATCCGTTTCTACTGCTCGCCAAATCCAAGGTAAAGCCCTTTCTTACAACAACATCGCAGACACTGATGCAGCGCTTGAGTGTGTGAAAGAGTTCAACGAGCCTGCATGTGTGATCGTAAAACACGCGAACCCATGTGGTGTAGCTCTAGGTAAGGACATTCTAGAAGCGTACAACCGCGCTTACCAAACTGACCCAACATCTGCATTCGGCGGCATCATTGCATTCAACCAAGAGCTAGATGCTGAAACAGCAGCCGCTATTGTTGAGCGTCAATTCGTTGAAGTGATCATCGCACCTTCTGTTTCTGCTGAAGCGATTGAAGTGGTTGCAGCGAAGAAGAACGTGCGTCTACTTGAGTGTGGCGAATGGACAACTAAGACAACTGGCTTTGACGTGAAACGCGTGAATGGCGGTCTACTGGTTCAAGACCGTGACCAAGGCATGGTGAGCCTAGACGATCTTAAAGTCGTGTCTAAACGTCAGCCGACAGAAGAAGAGCTAAAAGACGCCCTATTCTGCTGGAAAGTAGCGAAATACGTGAAATCTAACGCGATCGTTTACGCGAAAGGCGACATGACTATCGGTGTAGGCGCTGGCCAAATGAGCCGCGTTTACTCAGCGAAAATTGCCGGCATCAAAGCCGCAGATGAAGGCTTAGAAGTTGCCGGTAGCGTAATGGCATCTGACGCTTTCTTCCCATTCCGCGACGGTATCGATGCCGCAGCAGAAGCCGGCATTAAGTGCGTAATTCAGCCAGGTGGCTCTATGCGTGACGACGAAGTTATCGCAGCAGCAGATGAGCACGGCATGGCGATGATCTTCACGGGTATGCGTCACTTCCGCCACTAATTTCCTCATCGTATTTGGCACTGTGGCATTGTTAACTGCTTTCGGCCACCCCGGTTACGTAGCTGGCTATGTTTCCGGGATGGGCTCAATTGTTGCCTAGCCACATCATCAAATACTTTGAGTAAACAGTATTTATAAGATTAAGGATTTTCATATGCGAGTTTTAATCATTGGTTCAGGCGGTCGTGAACATGCGCTAGGCTGGAAAGCAGCGCAAAACCCAAATGTTGAGACTATTTTCATTGCTCCAGGCAACGCAGGTACGGCACTAGAGCCAAAACTAGAGAACGTAAACATCGATGTAGAAGACATCGCTGGCCTTGTTGCTTTCGCCAAAGAAAAGGCGATTGAACTGACTATCGTTGGCCCAGAAGCACCATTGGTTATTGGTGTGGTTGATGCGTTCCGCGAAGCGGGCTTACCAATCTTTGGCCCTACCCAAGCCGCAGCGCAGCTTGAAGGCTCCAAAGCGTTTACTAAAGACTTCCTTGCTCGTCACCAAATCCCAACCGGTGCATACGCAAACTTCACAGAAATTGAACCAGCGCTTGCTTACGTGCGTGAGCAAGGTGCGCCGATTGTGGTGAAAGCCGACGGCCTTGCGGCTGGTAAAGGCGTGATTGTGGCAATGACGCTAGAAGAAGCCGAAGACGCAATCAAAGACATGCTAGCAGGCAACGCATTTGGTGACGCAGGCAGCCGCGTGGTTATCGAAGAGTTCCTAGATGGCGAAGAAGCAAGCTTCATCGTGATGGTGGATGGTGAGAACGTTCTGCCAATGGCCACCAGCCAAGATCACAAACGCGTAGGTGACAAAGATACAGGTCCTAACACTGGTGGCATGGGCGCGTACTCGCCAGCTCCTGTGGTAACACCAGAAATTCACAACCGCATCATGGAAGAAGTCATTTACCCAACGGTACGTGGCATGGCGTCTGAAGGTAACCCATACACAGGTTTCCTATACGCGGGTCTGATGATCGACAAAGATGGTACGCCTAAAGTGATCGAGTACAACTGCCGCTTCGGTGATCCAGAGACACAACCAATCATGATGCGTATGGAATCGGATCTGGTTGATCTTTGCTTGGCTGCGATTGACCAAAAACTGGATCAAGTTGAATCAAAATGGGATCCACGTGCGTCGATTGGTATCGTACTCGCAGCCGGTGGTTACCCAGCAGCGTACAACAAAGGCGATGTGATCTCTGGTCTGCCACAAGTTGAAATTGAAGGCGAGAAAGTCTTCCACGCGGGTACAGACAATAAAGATGGCAACATCGTAACAAATGGTGGTCGCGTATTGTGTGCAACTGCGTTGGGCAACAGCGTATCAGAAGCGCAGCAACGCGCTTACGAGCTTGCAAAACAGATCAGTTGGGACGGCATGTTCCATCGCAGTGACATCGGCTACCGTGCGATTGCACGTGAGCAAGAAAAATAAAAACAACTTAAGTTGGCTAAAAACAAAAGGCGCATTCAGCGCCTTTTTTATTACTCTGTCAGCAAGTAAGTCTCACCAAGCTTACTCAGCGAGTAATGCTGGTCGTGGTACACAATCAAAGTCATCATCATTGAGCATCAACAGTTCATCAACCATTGCTTTATTTCGTGACTGCTTGCCGACAAAAGCCACGTAACTGTCTACAGATGAAAGACGCTCGATAATAAATTTTGGCAACGTCTGATTAAACTCGAGTGTCGAGAACGCTTTACCTTTGCAGGTTTCAAACGATTGGCCATTCCAATAACCTTGAATGAGGCTCTGACTGTTACGAGACTGCGCCTTAACCGACGCCACTACATCATTCGCTTCTGTCTTGTAACGTTCTAATTGTTCATGCTGAAGTGGTAAGACTTTACGATTAACGCGATATTGTTGGTAAACCGCTTCGCCATCTTTATTAAAACGGATGTGGATTTGAAAAGGCACCAACTCTTGCTTGGTATCAACTTGCTCACCTTTTCGAATCAACTCTCGAAGCTCACCTTCATCCCAACGGTAGTCACTTTGAAACCAGCCATTATCCCCCATCGTTACGTAATCAGCAGCCGTACTCACGCGAGTGAGTTTCTCGGTCATCCAGTACAAGCTACTTGCGTCTCCAGCAACTTTGCCGCCAGAGAAGTGAGTGAATTGTTCTAAATTAGGAGTTTCAACCGACGAACAGCCAAAAAGGGTAAAGCTAGATAAGAGAAGTGAAGCGAGTAGATGTTTTTTCATGAAGTTGCACCGAGGCAGGATACCTCGGTGCATTCTAACTTAGTTTACTGATTCTTTCAGCGCTTTACCTGCTACGAATGCAGGTACGTTAGCTGCTGCGATTTGAATCTCGTCACCAGTCTTAGGGTTACGACCAGTACGTGCAGCGCGGTGGTTTACTTTGAATGTACCAAAACCAATTAGTTGAACTTGGTCACCCTCTTTAAGTGCACCAGTTACACCATCAAGAGTCGCTTCAAGAGCAGCTTTTGCTTGTGCTTTTGATAGGTCTGCTTTCTCTGCGATAAAGTCGATTAATTGGGTCTTGTTCATTAGGTTTCCCTTCTCATAGGTTATCGAATTCGTCTCACTCTAAAACATAAATGCCCCATCTGGCAAAGGTTTGTAAGCGATCTTTCGATTTTCTGACGTACTTTTAGCCATAATATGAGTAATAACTCACAATTTGTTACCACATACCCCCTGAAAACCCTTGCTTTCCAAGGTATTTGGACCAATTTATAAGGCACTTTTGCGGTTATAATAGCTGCAAATAACCATTATCAAACTACATTCAAGGGCAACTATGCTGCTGTTATCCATTTATATCTCTATTGCAATCGGCATTTCGTTTATCTGTTCGGTGCTGGAGGCGGTACTGCTGAGTATCAGTCCGAGCTACATTGCGCAGCTCAATCAACAGGGGCATCCCGCAGCTGGGCAACTGGCTAAGCTAAAATCAGATATCGACCGACCATTGGCATCCATTCTGACTCTAAACACCATCGCTCATACCATCGGCGCGGCCACTGCTGGTGCACAAGCTGCGGTTGTATTTGGTAGCGAAGCGTTAGGTATCTTTTCGGCAGTGCTCACACTGGCGATCTTGGTGCTTTCAGAAATCGTACCGAAAACAATTGGCGCAACTTACTGGCGCCAATTGGCGCCAACCGCGGCAGTCGCATTACGTTGGATGGTATGGGCGCTAACGCCATTCGTATGGTTTTCAGAGCAAATCACCAAGCGTCTTGCTCGTAACCACGAAGCTCCGAAAATGCGTGATGAACTGTCTGCAATGGCGATTTTGGCACGTGAAAGCGGTGAATTTGCCGAGGGTGAATCAAAAATCTTAAGCAACTTGCTTGGCATCCAAGATGTACCCGTAACGCAGGTTATGACGCCACGTCCTGTGGTATTCCGTATCGATGCCACGATGACCATCAATGAGTTCCTAGAAAAACACAAGGATACGCCTTTCTCACGCCCATTGGTTTATAGCGAGCAGAAAGACAACATCATTGGTTTTGTGCACCGCCTTGAGTTGTTCAAACTCCAACAATCAGGTTGTGGACAGAAACAACTGGGAGCAATCATGCGCCCGATTCAAGTGGTGCTAAACAACACGACTTTACCGAAAGTGTTTGACCAAATGATGACTCATCGCCTACAGCTAGCCCTTGTCGTTGACGAATACGGTACTGTGCAAGGCTTGGTGACGTTGGAGGATATTTTTGAACACCTCGTGGGTGAAGAAATCATCGATGAAGCGGATAAAAGTACCGACATGCAAGAGCTGGCTTACCAACGTTGGGAAAGTTGGAAAGAGATGCACGGCGTAATCGAAAGCCGCGATGACGATGAAGAAGAGGAAGAACTGGAGAAGCATCACAAGGAGCCAGAAACTCAAGAAGCGACAAAACCAGACTCTAAAGAATCGTAATCAGCATTGGGCATAACCGCTCAAACGCCGCAAACAAAAAGGCATCCATTTGGGATGCCTTTTTCTATCTACTCAACGATTAAAGTGCGATGCCGATGTTGCTCACGCCTTCTTCACGTAACTCTTCACGTAAATCTTTAATCAAGCTGATGTCACGCTCTACCGCTTCACGTAGTGGACGGAAAATAGCCCACTGCACGTCCCATTCTTCACATACGGCTTCATTTTCTTTCTGATTGTCGTTGGTGATTGGCTCTTCACCTTGCGCTTGCTCTAGATCAGCAACGGTTTGTACCGACTGTTGGCTCACTTTAAGCATTGAATCGAAAAGGTAGTCGCGATCCAATAGGCCATGCAGTAACGTAGACAAACCCTGACACGCGTCCATCGCTGGGTAAACCCCGTAAAAATCGAACTCATCCGCACTTGGGAACAACTCTTCTAACTTCTCTAATTGACGTTCGAAGTTAATTTTCGCGTTCTTAACTGTCAAAATTTCCCATACACTATCAAGAATCGCTCGGTACGCACGCGGGTCAGCAAATTCTGTATTCTCACAAAACATCGCATAGTTTGGATACATGCGTTCACACAGACACGCCATAAAGGTAATTTGTTGCCAAGGTTCTAGTTTTTCTAAACGAACCTGAAGAGGATTCTTAAGCATAGTCACTCAATCATTGAAGAAAAAAACAGCGAAAGTGTACTTGATTCATCACAGGGAAAAAAGTTAATGCCGCATTCAAATCAGATTTTCCTGCTCTCAGAGCATCGCGACACCTACAAAACGTTACTGGCAGAGAAAAATCTGCCCGATCTTTGCCTCACCGACGAACCAGAAGCCGCTCAGATCGTACTAGCGGACCCGCCCTTACTATCACAAAGCTTAGACGAATTTTCACAGCTTGAATGGGTGCAATCCACGTTTGCTGGTGTCAACGCCTTAACATCCCCTAGCCTTCGTCAGGACTATACTCTAACTAACGTTCGAGGCATCTTTGGTCCACTGATTGCCGAATATGTGCTGGGTTACAGTATTGCCCATTACCGCCACTTTGCCCGATACCACCAGCAGCAACAAAACAAACAATGGCAGCCTCACCTCTATACATCATTACAAAGTAAAACCATGGTGATTCTCGGTACTGGTAGCATTGGGTGTTATTTGGGCAATGCCGCTAAAGCAATGGGGATAAAAACTATCGGTATGAACCGCACAGGTATTCCGACCTCAGGTGGTGAGTTTCATCAGACCTTTCATATCAGTGAACTAAGTAAGGCATTTGAACAAGCCGACATTGTTGTGAATACCCTACCAAGTACACCAGAGACGCGACAGTTACTCAATCGTCAAACACTCAGCCATCTAAACAAGGCGTTATTATTCAACGTGGGTCGTGGCGACGTACTGGATGAGGCTGGGTTGCTCTTCGCTCTGAAAAACCGTTGGGTAGAACACGCCTTCTTAGATGTATTTGAGCAAGAACCGTTATCGGTAGAGCATCCGTTCTGGAAGCTACCGCAAGTCACCATCACTCCACACATTGCTGCACTGAGTTTTCCCGAGCAAGTCATCGAGATTTTTGCTGACAACTATCTACGCTGGCGCGATGGGTTTTCATTAAATTATCAAGTGGATTTCGAAAAGGGTTACTAAGAATGTCGTTAGACGAGATATTGCAGCAAGTGAGGGCCTGCCAGATCTGCGCGGATAATTTACCTTTGGGCGCAAACCCTGTCGTACAAGCAGCAAAAGGGGCACGCATCCTAATCATCGGTCAGGCCCCTGGCACACGTGTACACAAAACCTCGATACCTTGGAATGACCCAAGTGGTGATCGATTACGCCAATGGCTCGATATCGACAAAGACGTTTTCTACGACCCAAATAAAATTGCCATTGTCCCAATGGGATTCTGTTACCCAGGCAAAGGGAACTCTGGTGATTTACCGCCTCGCAAAGAATGTGCGCCCACTTGGCATAAAAAGATTCTTGAGCAGCTGCCCAATATAGAGCTGACTCTACTGATTGGTCAGTATTCACAACAGTACTACCTGACCAATAAGCCCAAAACGCTCACGCAAACCGTTCAGCAATGGCAAGATTGGGAGCCGGACTTTATCCCGCTCCCTCACCCATCTCCACGCAATACATTGTGGTTAAAGAAGAATCCTTGGTTTGAATCTGAAGTCGTGCCATACCTTAAAAAACGCGTTCACTCGATGCTTTAGGTCACCCATGATCTAATTGCTTTTTTATCTGTACAAGAAAATGAGCACACAAACACAAACCGCTAAGCTATTGTTTATAATAAAATTAAAAAATAAGCGTACAGACTAAATAGCAATTAGATCATAGTAGGCCAAATACTACTAGAGCTGTACAGCCTTGAGTCTCAGATAGAAAAACTGAATTTTAGGTAAAAAAATACCGGCACTGAATGCCGGCATTTGATTTCAAAAAATCTAACTTACTTATGGTATGGCTTAGATAACTCGTGTACCGCATCCACAAACACGCCTGCGTTTTCTGGCGGCACATCCAAGTGGATACCGTGACCTAGGTTGAACACATGACCAGTCCCCGTATCACCAAATCCTTCTAGGATATCCGCTACTTCTTCACGGATGCGCTCTGGCGAAGCGTAAAGCATTGATGGGTCCATGTTACCTTGCAGCGCCACCTTATCACCAATACGTGCTTTCGCGTCTGCAATGTTGATTGTCCAGTCTAGACCAACAGCATCACAGCCCGTTGCTGCGATTTGCTCAAGCCACATACCGCCATTCTTAGTAAACAGTGTGACTGGCACGCGACGACCATCGTTTTCACGAATCAGACCATCAACGATCTTGTGCATGTATTGCAGTGAGAACAGATTGTAATCACGAGGCGTTAGTACGCCACCCCATGTGTCAAATACCATTACCGATTGCGCACCCGCTTTAATTTGCGCGTTTAAGTACTCGATAACGCTATCTGCCAGCTTATCTAGAAGTAGGTGCAGAGTTTGTGGTTCCGCGTACATCATCTTCTTGATCTTGGTAAACGCTTTAGAGCTACCACCTTCGATCATGTACGTCGCAAGAGTCCAAGGGCTACCAGAAAAACCAATCAGCGGCACTTCACCCTTCAGGTCTTTACGGATCTGGCGTACTGCGTTCATTACGTATTGCAGTTCACCTTCAGGATCTGGCAAACCAATTTTTTCCACGTCGGCTTTACATGTAATTGGGTTATCAAAAACAGGTCCTTCACCCGCAGCGAAACGTAAACCAAGCCCCATTGCATCTGGAATCGTTAAGATATCCGAGAATAAGATCGCGGCATCAAGAGGAAAACGGCGTAATGGTTGAAGTGTCACTTCGGATGCTAATTCTGCATTTCGACACAAAGACATGAAATCACCCGCTTCTGCACGAGTCGCTTTGTATTCTGGTAGGTAACGACCTGCCTGGCGCATCATCCATACTGGCGTGTAATCTACCGGCTCTTTTAAAAGCGCACGCAGATAACGATCATTTTTTAATTCAGTCATTCCGTAATTCCAACTGTTAGGCTTTCTTTGAAAGGGGGTATTCTATCACTGATTTAAGTCCAATAGCTGTGTGCTTTGCAACCTGGATCAAGTTATTAACTTTTAAATCAATGCTTAATTTGCACCCAATAGGTATCAGTGTTAAAAATTTGTTCGCTAGCGAAAACTACAATTATAAACTGAGTACCCGTACTCAGCATCTCATAACGACATCTTACTTACCCCCTCCCTCTCGGAGGGTTTTTTTTATCTATTTATCAGATAATTAGAATCAATATCTTGTAGCGTTTGTTCGATAAGCGCTCTTGCAATCGTTCCTTTAGGCGCAACAGGCGGCATCTCGTCAATACCAAACCATTGTGCATCAGACAGCTCAGTGTAGTCTGGACTTAACTCTCCCGATTCATAGTCAGCTAAAAACCCCATCATCATACTCGATGGGAAAGCCCAAGGCTGGCTGCCAAAGTAACGAATATTTTTAACGAGAATTCCTGTTTCTTCATGAATTTCTCGAGCCACACACTCTTCTAATGTCTCACCAACTTCTAGAAAACCGGCAATGACGGTATACATACCATTTCGATGCCTTGGATGTTGAGCCAATAAGATCTGATTCTCTTTACGCACAGCAACGATAATACATGGAAATATTCGAGGATAATGGAGAGTACGGCATTCGCCACACTGCATAGCTAACTGGTTATTATTAAGAAAGTTTCTTCCACCGCACTGTGGGCAAAAACGCAGACTTTGCGTCATGTGCCCATACTGGACCGCTTTACTTAACAACATAAATAATGGCTCAGGAAAATGCAGGCAGTCGCGTAGTGAGACTAATGGTAGATCATGCTCCAGATCAGACAAATTAAGCCACATGACGGGCGAACCTGAATACTCACCAATGGGTCTTGCACTCACTTCAGGCAGTGATAACTGCTCTGCAGACCCGAAAGGCACAGCACCATCCACCAGCCAAATTTCACTTCCTGCAACAACACACCAGTACGCATTTATCGCGCGGTTAACATCACCTTTTCTTAACATTACACCATCCCTTTGCTTGAAGTTCGTTCATTTTACTGGCAATCTAATTTCATACTAGAGTTTGTCGTTAAGTAAATTCGCACTCTAAATTCTAGTAAGGACAAGAGTTTGTAATAACTTTACTAACTTTGCTTTGCAAAGGATACGTTCGCCAACAGGCGATCAGATCATGAGGGCATGGTCATGCTAAAAAAATTCAAACAAACACAAGACCAGTGGGGTGGCTCAAGTGATGTCATTGATCACTGGTTAGAGACAAGACAATCCCTGATTGTTGAATATTGTAAGCTTGCAGCACTGCAACCTTGTTCGAAAACCAATGTTATTGAACTCCCATCTCCTTCCGAATTGCAGGATTTCTGTCAGCATCTCGTTGATTACATCTCCGAGGGCCATTTTAAAATCTATGACATGGTTATGGATCGCTGGAAAGCGACTGGCTTTGTCGTGACCAATGAAATCAATCAAACTTATGGTCAAATAGTCCTGACAACTGAACCACTATTGAACTTTAACGATAAGTACTCAGAAGTTACTGAAGATGATGAATTAGATGATTTCGATTCTGATATGTGTCTCATTGGCGAAATTCTTGAGACTCGATTTGAAGTCGAGGACTATCTGATACAGCAGATCGCAGAAAGTCTGTCTATGCCCCCAGGGGCTTAGTGTTTGCGAGCATTCAGAGACTGAAGGATAGAAAAGACTGACGATCATCGTCGGTCTTTTTTGTTTCTAGCCTTACCACTATTACCTTCCCTAAGAACCCTCTCGAAGAAAAAGGCAGGATAAAAACTAAAAAGGCACCCGAAGGTGCCTTTTTCTTAAGCTTTTAACGATTACTCGTTAAATGGCTTACTCTTCAGAAGAGAAACCAGCGTTTAGAAGTGCCGCTAGGTTGTCCGTTGCTTGCTCAGCAGAAGGACCATCTTGCGCTTCAGAACGTTTAGCTTGACGCTCTTGGTGGTATGCGAAACCAGTACCAGCTGGGATCAGACGACCAACAATTACGTTCTCTTTCAGACCACGTAGGTCGTCACGCTTACCAGAAACTGCTGCTTCTGTTAGTACGCGAGTTGTCTCCTGGAACGATGCCGCAGAGATGAACGACTCAGTCGCTAGAGATGCTTTAGTAATACCTAGTAGTTCACGTTCGAAACGTGCAGGCTCTTTGCCTTCAGCTTCTAGGTTACGGTTAGCAATCTTAACTTGTGAGTATTCAATCTGCTCACCAGGTAGGAACTCAGAGTCACCAGAGTGAGTAATAGTACACTTACGTAGCATCTGACGAACGATAGTTTCAATGTGCTTATCGTTAATCTTAACGCCTTGTAGACGGTAAACTTCCTGTACTTCGTTAGCAATGTACTGCGTTACCGCGTGTACGCCACGTAGACGTAGGATGTCGTGTGGAGACTCTGGACCATCTGCGATCACGTCACCACGTTCAACTTTTTCACCTTCGAATACGTTCAACTGACGATGCTTAGGAATCATCTCTTCGTAAGCTTCACCGCTTTCACGTGTGATCACTAAGCGACGTTTACCTTTGGTCTCTTTACCGAAGCTCACAGTACCTGTGTGCTCAGCAAGGATTGCAGGCTCTTTCGGCTTACGTGCTTCAAATAGGTCAGCAACTCGTGGAAGACCACCGGTGATATCTTTGTTACCGCCAGACTTCTGAGGAATACGTGCTAGTGTCGCACCAACACCTACTGCTGCGCCATCTTCGATGTTCACAATCGCTTTACCAGGTAGGAAGTAGTGAGCAGGCATATCAGTACCAGGGATCATTACATCGTTACCTTGCTCGTCAACAAGTTTGATAGCTGGACGCATATCTTTACCTGCTGAAGGGCGAGCTGCTGGGTCAGTTACTTCGCTTGAAGATAGACCAGTTAGGTCATCAGTTTGACGAGATACTGTTACGCCGTCAATCATGTCTACGAACTGGATGCGACCTGCTACCTCAGTAATGATAGGTAGTGTGTGCGCTTCCCAGTTTGCAACTGTTTCGCCAGCTTGAACTGTATCGCCATCGCCTTTGCTTAGTAGCGTACCGTAAGGCAGTTTGTGTTTCTCTTTCGTACGACCAAACTCATCAATAATAGTTAGCTCTGTCGCACGAGAAGTGATAACGATCTTACCGTCATCTGCCAGTACAGATTTAGCGTTGTGTAGCTTGATAGAACCGTTGTTCTTAACTTGAACACTGTTCTCTGCCGCTGCTGTCGATGCCGCACCACCGATGTGGAACGTACGCATGGTAAGCTGTGTACCTGGTTCACCGATAGACTGAGCAGCGATAACACCTACTGCTTCACCTTGGTTCACTAGGTGGCCACGTGCTAGGTCACGACCGTAACACTGTGCACAACAACCGAAGTCAGAATCACACGTTACTACAGAGCGCACTTTCATGCTGTCTACTGAGTTCTCTTCCATGATTTGACACCACTTCTCATCGATCAGGGTGTTACGTGGAATAAGAACGTCTTCAGTGCCAGGTTTTAGTACGTCTTCAGCAACAACACGACCAAGAGCAAGCTCAGAAAGTGCAACTTTAACATCACCACCCTCGATGTGAGGCATCATGTCGACACCTTCGTGAGTGCCACAGTCATGTTCAGTTACAACAACGTCTTGAGCAACGTCTACTAGACGACGAGTTAGGTAACCCGAGTTCGCTGTTTTCAGTGCCGTATCCGCAAGACCCTTACGAGCACCGTGCGTTGAGATAAAGTACTGAAGTACGTTTAGACCTTCTTTAAAGTTCGCTGTGATCGGCGTTTCGATGATTGAACCATCTGGACGCGCCATCAGACCACGCATACCCGCAAGCTGACGAATCTGTGCTGCAGAACCACGAGCGCCCGAGTCCGCCATCATGTAGATGCTGTTGAATGACTCTTGCTGTTCCTCTTCACCATCACGGTTAACTACCGTTTCAGATGAAAGGTTTTCCATCATTGCTTTCGCAACACGGTCGTTGGTCGATGCCCAGATATCGATAACTTTGTTGTAGCGTTCGCCCGCAGTAACAAGACCTGATTGGTACTGTTCCTGGATTTCACGTACTTCTTCTTCCGCTTCTGCGATTTCAGTGTACTTAGCTGCTGGTACAACCATATCGTCGATACCAACAGATACACCAGAAAGTGCCGCGTATGCGAAACCGGTGTACATGATTTGGTCAGCGAAGATTACTGTGTCTTTCAGACCTAGTTTACGGTAAGCCTCGTTAAGTAGGTTAGAGATTTGCTTCTTACCTAGCTTTTGGTTAACGATGCTGTACGGTAGACCAGCTGGCACGATTTGCCATAGCATTGCACGACCAACAGTGGTGTCTACCATCTTGGTTTCTGTAGTGCTGTTGCCGTCTTCGTCTACAACAGTTTCTGTAATACGTACTTTAACGCGTGCGTGAAGCTCAGCTTGTTTAGTTCGGTATGCTTTCTCAGCCTCTTCTGGGCCAGAAAGGTACATGCCTTCACCTTTCACGTTGATCTTTTCACGAGTCATGTAGTACAGACCCAATACAACGTCCTGAGAAGGTACGATGATCGGATCACCTGACGCTGGCGACAGAATGTTGTTTGTCGACATCATCAGAGTACGAGCTTCAAGCTGTGCCTCTAGAGTTAGAGGTACGTGAACCGCCATTTGGTCACCATCGAAGTCCGCGTTGTACGCCGCACATACAAGTGGGTGTAGCTGAATCGCTTTACCTTCGATTAGTACTGGTTCGAACGCCTGGATACCGAGACGGTGAAGTGTCGGTGCACGGTTCAATAGTACTGGGTGTTCACGGATTACTTCGTCTAGGATATCCCAAACGACCGCTTCTTCACGCTCTACCATCTTCTTAGCAGCTTTGATTGTAGTCGCAAGACCACGAGTCTCTAGCTTGCTGTAGATGAATGGTTTGAATAGCTCAAGTGCCATCTTCTTAGGAAGACCACACTGGTGTAGACGAAGGTATGGACCTACTGTGATTACAGAACGGCCAGAGTAGTCTACACGTTTACCTAGAAGGTTCTGACGGAAACGACCTTGTTTACCCTTGATCATATCAGCAAGAGATTTCAGAGGACGCTTGTTAGAACCTGTGATCGCACGACCACGACGACCGTTATCTAGTAGCGCATCAACAGACTCTTGCAGCATACGTTTTTCGTTACGTACGATGATGTCCGGAGCAGCTAGCTCTAGAAGACGCTTCAAACGGTTGTTACGGTTGATCACACGACGGTATAGATCGTTAAGATCAGAAGTCGCAAAGCGACCGCCATCTAGAGGTACTAGAGGACGTAGATCTGGCGGAAGTACTGGAAGTACTGTTAGGATCATCCACTCTGGGTTGTTACCCGATGCGATGAACGCTTCTACCAGCTTAAGACGCTTAGTTACTTTCTTACGCTTAGTTTCAGAGTTTGTTGTCTCTAACTCTTCACGCATTTGTTCTGCTTCAGCGTGCATATCCATAGAACCTAGTAGGTCCTTGATAGCTTCCGCACCCATCTTAGCAGTGAACTCGTCGCCCCACTCTTCTAGACGATCTAGATACTCTTCTTCCGTAAGCATCTGACCTTTTTCTAGATCAGTCATACCTGGTTCTGTTACTACGTACATTTCGAAGTAAAGAACACGTTCGATATCACGTAGAGGGATATCCATCAGTAGACCGATACGAGACGGTAGCGATTTTAGGAACCAGATGTGAGCTACTGGTGAAGCCAGTTCAATGTGGCCCATACGGTCACGACGAACTTTAGTTTGTGTAACTTCTACACCACACTTCTCACAGATAACACCACGGTGCTTCAGGCGCTTGTACTTACCACAAAGACATTCGTAGTCTTTAACTGGACCAAAGATACGCGCACAGAACAGACCATCGCGTTCAGGTTTGAACGTACGATAGTTGATCGTTTCAGGTTTTTTAACTTCACCAAAAGACCATGAACGGATCATGTCTGGTGAAGATAGACCGATTTTGATTGCATCAAATTCTTCGGTCTTATGCTGTGCTTTTAGAAAGTTTAATAAGTCTTTCACAATCAGCTCCTGTAAGGAGTTAAAAGGAGCTCACTCGCTAAAGTGAGCACCTTCTTCCAAATAATCGCTTTGATTCTCTCGACTTTCATCAAGAGAGAAAGGATTACTCTTCGTCTTCTAGCTCGATGTTGATACCTAGCGAGCGGATCTCTTTCAACAGTACGTTGAACGATTCTGGCATGCCAGGTTCCATGCTGTGGTTACCGTCTACGATGTTTTTGTACATCTTAGTACGGCCGTTAACGTCATCCGACTTAACCGTTAGCATTTCTTGTAGCGTGTAAGCAGCACCGTATGCTTCTAGTGCCCATACTTCCATCTCACCGAAACGCTGACCACCGAACTGAGCTTTACCACCTAGTGGCTGCTGAGTTACTAGGCTGTACGAACCAGTTGAACGAGCGTGCATCTTGTCATCAACAAGGTGGTTCAGTTTCAGCATGTACATGTAACCAACAGTTACAGGACGCTCAAACGCATCACCTGTGCGACCATCAAATAGCGTTAGCTGACCTGATGTTGGTAGATCTGCTAGCTCAAGAAGTGCTTTGATTGACTCTTCTGGAGCGCCATCAAATACAGGAGTCGCGATTGGTAGACCGCCACGCAAGTTCTTGATCAGAGTACGTACTTCATCATCAGATAGAGAAGCAATGTCTACTTTCTGGCGAGTGTCGCCTAGGTCGTAAACTTTTTGTAGGAACTCACGGAATTTCGCTAGTTCTTGCTGCTCTTTAACCATCTGGTTGATCTTATCACCGATACCTTTCGCAGCCAGACCTAAGTGTACTTCTAGGATCTGACCGATGTTCATACGCGAAGGTACACCCAGTGGGTTAAGTACGATGTCTACAGGCTGACCTTTTTCATCGTATGGCATGTCTTCAACAGGGTTGATCTTAGAGATTACACCCTTGTTACCGTGACGACCCGCCATCTTATCACCAGGCTGAATGCGACGTTTAACCGCTAGGTAAACCTTAACGATCTTCAGTACGCCAGGTGCTAAATCATCACCTTGAGTGATCTTACGACGTTTAGTTTCGAACTTCTTATCGAAGTCAGCTTTTAGCTCGTCCCACTGCTCAGCAAGTTGCTCAAGCTGAGTTTGTAGTGCGTCATCTTCTAGCGTTAGTTCTAGCCACTTCTTACGATCAGTAGTGTCTAGTTTCGCTTCAGAGTAACCGCCTTCAATCAATACAGCTTTAACACGGTTTAGAAGGCCGCCCTCAAGAATCTGGAATTCTTCAGTTAGGTCTTTCTTCGCTTCTTTAAGCTGCATCTGTTCGATTTCAAGCGCACGCTTGTCTTTCTCTACGCCATCGCGAGTGAAGACTTGAACGTCGATGATCGTACCTGATACAGAGTTAGGTACACGTAGTGAAGTATCTTTAACATCAGATGCTTTTTCACCGAAGATAGCACGTAGTAGCTTCTCTTCAGGCGTTAGCTGAGTTTCACCTTTAGGTGTTACTTTACCAACTAGGATGTCGCCACCCTTAACTTCAGCACCGATGTAAACAATACCTGACTCGTCTAGTTTAGACAGAGCAGATTCACCTACGTTTGGAATATCAGCTGTGATCTCTTCAGAGCCCAGCTTAGTATCACGCGCCACACAAGTAAGTTCTTGAATGTGGATTGTCGTGAAGCGGTCTTCTTGAACTACGCGCTCAGATACTAAGATCGAGTCTTCGAAGTTGTAACCGTTCCAAGGCATGAACGCGATACGCATGTTTTGACCAAGCGCAAGTTCACCAAGGTCTGTTGAAGGACCATCAGCAAGCACATCACCGCGTGATACAGGCTCACCTGGCATCACACATGGGCGCTGGTTAATACATGTGTTCTGGTTAGAACGTGTGTATTTAGTCAGGTTGTAGATGTCGATACCAGCTTCACCTGGTACTAGCTCTTCTTCGTTAACTTTAACAACGATACGAGAAGCATCTACTGACTGGATTACACCACCACGTTTAGCAACTGCAGTTACACCTGAGTCAACGGCTACGTTACGTTCAATACCAGTACCAACAAGCGGTTTATCAGCTTTCAGTGTTGGAACTGCCTGACGTTGCATGTTCGCACCCATCAATGCACGGTTCGCATCATCGTGTTCTAGGAACGGGATAAGCGATGCAGCGATAGATACAACCTGGTTTGTCGCAACGTCCATGTACTGAGCGTGCTCACGAGGGTGTAGACCAGATTCACCTTTCTGACGAGCTGTGATCAGCTCATCTGCAAAAGTACCATCTTCGTTTAGCTTAGCGTTCGCCTGAGCGATAACGAATTGGCCTTCTTCGATTGCAGACAGGTAATCTACTTCGTCTGTTACTACGCCATCTACAACGCGACGGTATGGTGTCTCTAGGAAACCGTACTCGTTACAACGCGCAAACGCAGATAGAGAGTTGATCAGACCGATGTTTGGACCTTCAGGCGTTTCGATAGGACATAGACGACCGTAGTGCGTTACGTGTACGTCACGTACTTCGAAGCCAGCACGTTCACGAGTTAGACCGCCAGGACCCAATGCAGAAATACGACGCTTGTGCGTTACTTCTGATAGCGGGTTGTTTTGGTCCATGAACTGTGAAAGCTGTGAAGAGCCAAAGAATTCTTTAACTGCCGCAGAAATTGGCTTCGCGTTGATCAAGTCTTGAGGCATGATTGCGTCAAGATCGCCTAGGCTTAGACGCTCTTTAACTGCACGCTCAACACGTACTAGACCTACACGGAACTGGTTCTCAGCCATTTCGCCTACAGAACGGATACGACGGTTGCCTAGGTGGTCGATATCGTCCACTTCGCCCTTACCGTTACGGATCGCGATCAGCTTCTTCATCACTTCGATGATATCAGTTTCATCTAGTGTGCCTTGCTCTTGAGCATCTTCACGGCCGATAGAGCTGTTGAACTTCATACGACCAACAGTCGATAGATCGTAACGCTCTTCAGAGAAGAATAGGCTTTCGAATAGAGCTTCTGCAGCTTCTTTTGTTGGCGGCTCACCAGGGCGCATCATGCGGTAGATTTCTACCAATGCAGAAATACGATCAACCGTGCTGTCGATACGTAGTGTTTCTGACATGAATGGACCGTGGTCTAGATCGTTCGTAAATAGAACTTCTAGCGCTTTGTGGCCAGCCTGAGATAGGTTCGCTAGTGCTTCCAGGCTGATTTCCTGGTTAGCGTTAACAATGATCTCGCCAGTTGCTTCATTGATGTAATCTTTTGATGCAACTTTACCTACGATGTACTCAACTGGTACTTCGATGTGATCAACACCATCTTTTTCTAGTTGGCGGATATGACGAGCTGTTACGCGACGACCTTGCTCAACGTAAACTTTACCATTCGCTTCGATGTCGAATGACGCAGTTTCACCACGTAGACGATCTGGAACCAACTCCATCAATAGAGTTTGGTCTTTCACTTCGAAGTTCACTTTCTCGAAGAAGAGATCTAGGATTTCTTCTGTCGACTTACCTAGTGCACGAAGAATGATCGATGCTGGTAGCTTACGACGGCGGTCGATACGAACGTACAAGTTATCCTTAGGATCAAACTCGAAATCAAGCCATGAACCACGGTAAGGAATAACACGTGCGTTGTATAAAACTTTACCTGAAGAGTGGGTCTTACCCTTATCGCTGTCGAAGAACACGCCTGGGCTTCGGTGCAGCTGGGATACGATAACCCTCTCGGTACCGTTAATTACGAAGGTACCATTGTCTGTCATGAGTGGAATTTCACCCATGTAGACTTCTTGTTCTTTAATGTCTTTTACAGTACCTGCTGGCGCGTCTTTATCAAAGATAACTAGGCGTAGTTTTACACGTAGTGGCTTTGAGTAAGTTACACCGCGGATTTGACATTCTTTAACGTCAAAAACTGGCTCACCAAGACGGTAGCTAACGTATTGCAGCTCAGAATTGCCGTTGTAGCTCTGAATCGGGAATACAGAACGGAAAGCGGCTTCAAGACCGTATTGACCTTCAGGATCCTGTTCGATGAATTTGTCGAACGAATCGAGCTGGATCGATAGCAGGTATGGAATGTCCAAAACTTGTGGACGAGTACCAAAGTCCTTACGGATGCGCTTTTTCTCGGTATAAGAGTAAACCATGGGGTTCCTCAGCTCGCTGATAAGTGACCCAAACTGTCCGCCCGCTCCTAGTTACTTAAGGGGGGTAAGGGACAGTGACTAATATAGCTGTTTACTGTAGTGACATTTCATTTCGTAAGAATGAAATGTTTTTTGCATGGATATCAGGCGCTTAAACAGCGGGAAAATTCGCCTATACCCTACAGCGCAAAAAGGCCGGTGGTTAAAAAACCACCAGCCAATTAGCCGTTAGGCTAAGAAACTATGCAATAATTACTTAACAGCAACAGTTGCACCAGCTTCTTCTAGCTGAGCTTTAAGAGCTTCAGCTTCTGCTTTCTCAACACCTTCTTTAAGAGGTGCTGGAGCGCCGTCTACAAGAGCTTTAGCTTCTTTAAGACCTAGGCCAGTTGCGCCACGTACTGCTTTGATTACAGCAACTTTGTTACCGCCAGCAGCTTCTAGGATTACGTCGAATTCAGTTTGCTCAGCAGCAGCTTCGCCGCCAGCAGCGCCGCCAGCTACAACAGCAGCAGCAGCAGAAACACCGAATTTCTCTTCCATTGCTTCGATTAGTTCAACAACTTGCATTACAGACATTTCTGCAACTGCGTCTAGGATTTGCTCGTTAGTAATAGACATAACAATTCTCTTTTAAGTCAACAATAAGTTTATTAAGCAACCAGTAAAAAGCAAGGCTTATGCCGCTGCTTCTTGTTTTTGATCGCGGATAGCTGCGATAGTACGCGCCAGCTTGCCAGCCGAAGCTTCTTTCATGCACATCATTAGGCGTGCAATTGCTTCGTCGTAAGTTGGTAGTGTTGCTAGTACTTCAGCGTCAGTTAAAGCGCCTTCATAAGCAGCAGCTTTGATCTCGAAATCTTTGTTCTCTTTAGCGAAGTCTTTGAAAAGACGCGCTGCAGCACCTGGGTGCTCATTAGAGAATGCGATTAGTGTAGGACCAGTGAAAGTGTCAGTTAGACACTCGTACTCAGTACCTTCAACCGCACGACGAGCAAGAGTGTTACGAACAACTCTCATGTAAACGCCAGCTTCACGAGCTTGTTTACGTAGAGAAGTCATCGCGCCAACTTGAACGCCACGAGAATCAGCTACAACTGCAGAAAGTGCACCACTGGCAGCTTCGTTGACTTCAGCAACAATTGCTTTTTTGTCTTGAAGGTTTAAAGCCATCTTGGATTTACTCCTGGTTGTCGTTACACCACTCACTATCATCACGACAGTGAGAGCTATTGAGGTGCTTCCCCAGAAGAAAGTTAACTATATTACATAGAGCTTTCTGTCAGTTCGGGCACCATCTACGTAGGATAATTAAGTTTGCTTTTACACAAACACCTACGGTCTTGGACGGAGACTGGGTCTTAATTCATTTCGAACTAGGAGACAGTTCAAAGAACCAAAGTTCAGCCCCAACCACAAATATTAGGCGCAAAATTATACACTAATTTTGCGCCTAAGCAAATAAATTATGCTTGAGTGTTCAGGCTAGCCTGATCAACAGCAACACCAGCACCCATAGTAGTAGAGATGCTTACTTTCTTCAGGAAAGTACCTTTCGCTGAAGATGGCTTAGCTTTCTTCAGAGCAACTAGAAGTGCTTCTAGGTTCTCTTTGATCTGCTCAGCAGAGAAGTTTGCTTTACCGATAGTAGTGTGGATGATGCCGTTTTTGTCGTTACGGTAACGAACCTGACCAGCTTTAGCGTTTTTAACTGCTTCAGCAACGTTAGGAGTTACAGTACCAACTTTAGGGTTTGGCATAAGACCGCGAGGACCTAGGATAGTACCTAGTTGACCTACAACGCGCATTGCATCTGGAGAAGCAACAACTACGTCAAAGTTCATTTCGCCTTTCTTAACTTGCTCAGCAAGATCTTCCATACCTACGATGTCTGCGCCAGCTTCTTTAGCTGCTTCAGCGTTAGCACCTTGAGTGAACACTGCAACGCGGATTTCGCGGCCAGTACCGTGAGGTAGTACAGTTGCACCACGTACGTTCTGGTCAGATTTACGAGCATCAATGCCTAGGTTAACAGCAACGTCTACAGACTCAACGAATTTCGCAGTCGCTAGTTCTTGAAGAAGAGCAACAGCTTCGTTGATTTCGTATTCTTTAGTTACGTCAACTTTTTCGCGGATTACGCGCATGCGCTTAGTTAGTTTTGCCATCTTATTAACCCTCTACCACTAGGCCCATTGAACGAGCAGTACCAGCGATAGAACGCTTCATCGCTTCGATGTCAGCACCAGTCATATCAGCAGCTTTAGTTTCTGCGATTTCTTGGATTTGAGCGTCAGTTACAGTACCAACTTTTTCAGTGTTTGGACGACCTGAACCAGACTTAACGCCAGCAGCTTTCTTAAGAAGAACTGCAGCAGGTGGAGTCTTAGTTACGAACGTGAAAGAACGGTCGCTGTATACTGTGATAACTACTGGAGTTGGTAGACCTTTCTCAATAGATTCTGTTTTTGCGTTGAACGCTTTACAGAATTCCATGATGTTCACACCGTGTTGACCTAGTGCAGGACCTACTGGTGGACTAGGGTTAGCCATACCAGCAGCAACTTGTAGCTTGATGTAAGCTTCAACTTTCTTAGCCATGATAATTCCTAAGTTTGGGTACAAACGCTAATCGCGGATCAGCTCCCCGTTTGTGTAAGAAACTTTTTACTTCACTTGAAGTAAAAAGGCGCGAAATTATAGTCATAATCCGCGCCTTATACAACCCTAAAAAGGTGATTTTTTATACTCTTTAACGAAGAGTCTTAGTCCAGCTTTTCAACCTGACCAAATTCAAGCTCAACTGGTGTCGCACGACCAAAGATCGAGACAGACACTTTCAGGCGGCTCTTCTCGTAATCCACTTCTTCAACAGTACCGTTGAAGTCAGCAAATGGACCTTCGTTAACACGTACCACTTCACCCGCTTCGTACATTGTACGTGGACGAGGCGCTTCACTCGCTTTCTCAAGACGATTAAGAATCGCGTCAGCCTCTTTATCCGTGATAGGTGCCGGACGGTCTGAGGTACCACCAATGAAGCCCATGACACGCGGCACACTGCGTACTAGGTGCCATGATTCATCGTTCATAATCATCTGAACAAGGACGTAACCTGGGAAGAACTTACGCTCAGATTTGCGACGCTGACCCGCGCGCATTTCTACTACTTCTTCAGTAGGAACCAGTACTTCACCGAATAGCTCTTCCATGCCGTGCATTTTGATATGCTCGCGCAGAGATTGAGCTACACGACCTTCAAATCCAGAGAAGGCTTGAACCACATACCAGCGTTTTTTTGGAGCTTCACTCATGAATAAAAACCCTCTATACCCCAGTTGCTAGAGCTACTAGACGAACCATAATTCCGTCAATACCCCATAGCACTAGAGCCATTACAATACTTACAGCTAAAACGATCAGTGTTGTTTGCATGGTTTCTTGGCGAGTAGGCCAAACAACTTTACGTACTTCCATACGCGATTCTTTTGCAAAACTGATCGCTGCTTTACCTTTAGTCGTTGTTGCTGCAACGCCTAAGGCAGCTGCAATAAGAACAACAACGCCTGCAGCACGAACCACTACAGACATTTCACCATACAGGTAATTACCCACAACAGCGGCAGCTGCCAATACGAAAGCGGCTAACCACTTAAACGTATCTGCTGCGTTTGAGCTATCAGGAGTTTCAGCATTATTTGCTTTCATAAAACCAACCTGTTACAAGTCTTAATATAGACGACAACAACCCCGCTGTTGCAGGGCAAACTCCATATCGCTGAAAAAATCAGCGTACTCTTCTTAAGATTAAGCATCTTTGCTTAATCTTGCTCTGCGCCCAACCCACTTCTGAACAAGAAAACAGCAAAAATAATGTTGAGTGCAGAAAAAGGGCATCAAATGATGCCCTTTTTGCTACTGGTTCGTCAAATCTAATTCAAGATTTTCCGAAAGCATCGCTAATTCGCTATGAATTAGTCGAAGATCTTAGCAACAACACCAGCACCTACTGTACGGCCACCTTCACGGATCGCGAAACGTAGACCTTCGTCCATTGCGATTGGTGCGATTAGCTCAACAGTCATCTGTACGTTGTCACCTGGCATTACCATTTCTACGCCTTCTGGTAGCTGGATGTCACCAGTTACGTCAGTTGTACGGAAGTAGAACTGTGGACGGTAGCCTTTGAAGAATGGAGTGTGACGACCACCTTCATCTTTAGACAGTACGTATACTTCTGATTCGAACTTAGTGTGTGGAGTGATTGAACCAGGCTTCGCTAGTACTTGACCACGTTCAACTTCGTCACGCTTAGTACCACGTAGAAGTGCACCAACGTTCTCACCTGCACGGCCTTCGTCTAGAAGCTTACGGAACATCTCTACACCAGTACATGTTGTAGTAGTTGTTTCCTTGATACCTACGATAGCAACTTCGTCACCTACAGTTAGGATACCACGCTCGATACGGCCAGTTACTACTGTACCACGACCTTGGATTGAGAATACGTCTTCGATAGGCATTAGGAATGGCTGATCTACCGCACGCTCTGGCTCAGGGATGTAAGTATCTAGAGCTTCAGCTAGTTCAACGATTTTCGCTTCCCACTGCTCTTCGCCGTTTAGTGCGCCTAGTGCAGAACCTTGGATAACTGGTAGGTCATCACCTGGGAAATCGTATTCAGATAGAAGTTCACGAACTTCCATTTCTACTAGTTCTAGTAGCTCTTCATCGTCAACCATGTCACATTTGTTCATGAATACGATGATGTATGGGATACCAACCTGACGGCCTAGTAGGATGTGCTCACGAGTTTGTGGCATTGGGCCATCTGTCGCAGCAACAACTAGGATACCACCGTCCATCTGTGCAGCACCAGTGATCATGTTTTTAACGTAGTCCGCGTGTCCTGGACAGTCAACGTGTGCGTAGTGACGAGTTGGAGTGTCGTACTCAACGTGAGAAGTTGCGATTGTGATACCGCGCTCACGCTCTTCTGGAGCGTTATCGATAGATGCGAAGTCTTTAGCTACACCGCCGTAAACTTTAGCAAGAGTAGTACAGATAGCTGCAGTTAGAGTTGTTTTACCGTGGTCAACGTGGCCGATAGTACCAACGTTAACGTGCGGTTTCGTACGTTCAAATTTTTCTTTAGACATGAGTGGTCCCTCTAGGTACGGATTTAGGTGGCCCAAATTGACCACGCAACCAAAAAAAGATAATTGGTAAATCTAATATCAAAAGGAAATAAACTTGAGAGCTGGTGCTGATAGGCAGACTCGAACTGCCGACCTCATCCTTACCAAGGATGCGCTCTACCACCTGAGCTATATCAGCACTCAAATTAGAGTGGAGCGGGCAGCGGGAATCGAACCCGCATCATCAGCTTGGAAGGCTGAGGTAATAGCCATTATACGATGCCCGCAACACGTAACTCTGAGAGCTATTTCCTAAAGAATATGGTGGAGGGGGACGGATTCGAACCATCGAAGGCAGTGCCGGCAGATTTACAGTCTGCTCCCTTTGGCCACTCGGGAACCCCTCCAAATTTTCAAGCCATTCAGACTACTAAAGGAAAGAATGGTGCCGACTACCGGAATCGAACTGGTGACCTACTGATTACAAGTCAGTTGCTCTACCTACTGAGCTAAGTCGGCATAAGTGGTGCGCATTCTATTGAATGATTTTCGAGGTTGCAATAGTAATTTTAAAAAAAATCATAAAATTCGATTTTTTAGATTCGTTTGCTGCAAATTCGTACAAACTTGGCTTTTTTAAAGTAAACTTCGACCTTTGTCGTTTGCTTTGAAGTTCGCTTGATGTATGTTCTTGCTTCTACTAAACCAAGGATAAAAGAGACCCATGAGTCCATTTTTGTCATTTGACCGTGCAAACTGGGCCGAGTTAAGAAACTCTGTACCGATGACACTTTCTGAAGACGACTTGACTGCGCTTCAGGGCATTAATGAAAACCTAACCATGGAGGAAGCGGTAGAAATCTACCTTCCTTTGTCTCGTCTTTTGAATCTGTACGTCCAAGCCCGTCAAAGCCGCAACTCTGTATTACAACAATTCTTGAATACGGAAGAACATGCCCCTCCTTTTGTGATTGGTATCGCCGGCAGTGTCGCTGTAGGCAAAAGTACGACAGCTCGTATTCTGACCGCATTGCTTTCTCGTTGGGAGAATCATCCCAAAGTGTCCTTGGTCACTACAGATGGCTTTCTATATCCGAAAAAGGTACTAGAAGAACGCGGTATCATGCATCGTAAAGGGTTTCCTGAGTCCTATGATATCAAACGTTTAGTTGAGTTTATGTCTGACGTTAAAGCGGGTAAGCCGGATCTTGAAGTACCTATTTACTCCCACATCACGTATGACATTACGGACGAACTAAGAAAAGTTGATAGACCGGATGTTCTTATCATTGAAGGTTTAAACGTTCTACAAAGTGGAATGGATTATCCGCATGATCCACATCGCGTCTTTGTCTCTGATTTTTTGGATTTTTCGATCTATGTCGATGCTGAAACAGAGACAATTGAACAGTGGTATGTGGAACGATTTTTAAAGTTTCGCCAAGGGGCTTTTACTAAACCCGGTTCTTATTTTAGTCACTACACGCAACTGTCAGTCGATGAAGCAAAGCAAAAAGCGAAACAAATTTGGCATGATATTAATGGGCTCAACTTGGAGCTAAATATTCTTCCCACCCGAGAAAGAGCCCATTTGATTCTACACAAAGGCGTCAACCACTTGGTTGATAAGGTGTCTTTACGAAAGTAATTGAACGTCAATCGCTTTTACGCAACGAGATTTCCCCACCAATGTAAGTCTCTAGCCCTTGGGAGGTTTCGAGTAATATCCCGCCTTGATGATCAATGCCGCGTACGACGCCGTGCACCTCTCTAGGTCCGATGAGCAGCTTGACTTGACGATTGAGAAAGTTATCTAATCGATTCCAACGTTCGACAAAGCTGGTAAGTCCTTTCAGTTCATACTCGATAAGTGCGGAATTCCAATGCTGGATAAGCGTCGTCGCTAGGACATTTCTATCGATCACGAGACTCTCGTTTACCTGATTCAATGTTGTCCATGGTTGATCAATCTCAGGTTGCTCATCAGGCATTCCAATATTGAGCCCCATCCCAATCACAAGATGAGCAGCACCACCGGCCTGCCCTGACATCTCCACTAAGATTCCTGCCAGTTTTTTATCTTGATAATACAGGTCATTTGGCCACTTGAGTTTAACGCCTTGTATGCCCATTTCTTCTAGTGCTTCCACTGCGGCAATACCAATAACAAGGCTTAAGCCCATTGCCGCGGCCATTCCCGCATCTAATCGCCAGTACATGGATAGGTATAAGTTAGAGCCAAATGGAGAGATCCATTGTCTACCGCGGCGACCACGTCCTTGTGCTTGATACTCAGCTATACAAACACGGCCCTTTTCTGACTCTGCAACTCTATCAAGCAAATACTGGTTGGTTGAGTTAATCACAGGAACAAGCTCAACAAGAGACTCCGCACTAGCAGTAAGGAGAGCTTCATCTAGCAACTGCAATGGTGATGCCAACTGGTAACCGCGCCCTTGCACTCGATAAATATCAATGCCCCACTCACTAAGACCTTTAATATGCTTAGCTATTGCCGCTCTGGATACATTCAGGGCTTCGCCCAGCGCCTCTCCAGAATGAAACTCGCCGTTACTTAATGACTTTAAGATATGAAGTTTCGTAGAGTGATCTTTTCTCATCTTAACGCCTCGATCTGAGCCAAGTTGGTTTCCCCGGTACGGTTCAGAAATCGCACTTCATGCTCAAGTTCTATTTGGTATTTATCCCACACTGCCTGCTTCACTAGGGAAGCAAGTGCGACAACATCATCGGCACTGCAGTTGTCCATGTTGGTCAAAACCAAGGCTTGCATAGGGTTGACCTGTGCACCATGCACAGACTTCCCCTTTAATCCGCACTGATCAATCAGCCAACCAGCCGCGACTTTCATTCCGCCAGGAGTTGGATAGGCCACGATATTAGTATGTTGCTTCATGAGCCGATCATAATGATCTTGAGTGATCACTGGGTTTTTAAAGAAACTCCCTGCGTTACCTACTTTGGCTGGATCCGGCAGTTTCTCCGTTCGCACTTGGCAAACTCGCTCGAAGATTGTTGCTGGGCTAAGTTGTTCTTCCGGAATATCTTTTAAAGGACCATATTGATTAATCGGTTGCCATTGCTTAGCCAACTTAAGCCCTAGTGCGGTAATAAAGCACTTTTCATGCAAAGCGTGTTTAAAAATGGAGTCTCGGTAGCCAAATTCACAGTCTCTGGCGCTCATTCTTCTATTTTCAAATGTAGTTAGATCAAGAACATCCACGTAGTCACAAATGTCTTTTAGCTCTAGTCCATAGGCTCCAATGTTTTGAATAGGAGCCGAGCCTGCACAGCCAGGGATCAGGGCTAGGTTTTCTAACCCACCAATTCCCTGACTCACACACCAGGAAACCAAATCAGGCCAGTCTTCACCACCTGCAATATGCAATAGGTATTGGTCATCCGTTTCCGTCACATTTTTACCCATGATTCGATTAACGATCACTAACCCGTCAAAATGCTCAGTGAAAAGAACATTACTTCCTTTACCTAAAAAAAGTTTCGGTAAATGGGTGAATCTCGGGTCTTGAAATAGTTGGGTAACCTCCTCGAGCGACTCGATGGTCGCTAAATAGGAACACGACTGTTCAATCCCAAAAGTATGGTAAGCCTTAAGGCTTGCATTTGTTTTAATTTGCATAGTAGGTTTGCAACGTCAGATAAGATTCTCTTAAACTGTCGACATTCTACATTAGTTATCTTTTAACCGCAGTGACAATACCTGACTCATTAATCATAGAAGTGTTAAATCCTATCAAGCTCCCTCTCATTAAGAGGTTGTACAAAGCGCATTACCCTTCGGGTCGAGCAAAAAAGGATGAACTGATCATTACTGCGAGCCATAAAGGTGAAATCGTTGCGTTACTACGCTTAAAAACCGTAGATAGATCTCGATTGCTGACGGGAATGCTGGTCATTCCAACACTTAGGGGAACTGGCATTGGAAAAGAACTACTAACTCATTGTAAAAACAATGTTTTCGCTGATGGCGATTATTGCTTCGCGTTTACACATCTCGAATCCTATTATTCCAAGCATGGATTCAAAACCATTGATTGCTCTGAGCTACCACACCCGTTAAAAATGGCATTTCAACGCTATGTAGATAGCGGTAAAGATCTCATTCCAATGCAATTCATCTCTTCAACGACATCAAAACGCGCGCTTTTGTAGCCAGGCAAATCATATCTTTGATAAAATGGCAGGTTCGCAATATTGCACTAAACTAAGGTACTCATACCGATATGATAGTAAGTAGGAATCCATTCGAACAGTTGCCAAGTCTCGCTGTCAATCCGGAAGACTTTGATGTTCTGTATTCAGCAGAATCATTCAGGACTCGTCTTTTGGATGCAATCAGCAAAGCAACGTCGCGAATTTACCTAGTCGCTCTATATCTGGAAGATGATGAAGCTGGACGTGAAATTCTCACTGCGCTTTATGAAGCGAAACAGCGCAATCCTGGGTTGGACATCAATATCTGTGTCGACTGGCATCGAGCGCAGCGTGGCCTGATTGGTGCGGAAACATCTGAGGGTAATTCTGCGCTTTACAAAGCGTATGCCAATAAGTACCAACACCCGATCCCTGTCTATGGTATACCTGTGCGTGGCAGAGAGGTTTTTGGGGTACTGCATTTAAAAGGCTTCATTGTCGATGATACTGTCATCTACAGTGGGGCAAGCTTAAATAACGTTTATCTGCACTATCACGAACGCTATCGCTTTGATCGTTACCATGTGATTCGACATGAGTCTTTAGCTAATTCAATGGTGCAATTCATTCAGGAAGAGATGATTGCTCACCCAGCTGTCAATGATCTTGCTGGAAAAGATAAGCCAGAAACCAAAGAAATTAAGTCGGCGATTCGTCAACTGAGAGCTTCACTTGCTCAAGCTAATTATCAGTTTGAAGACCAACCTGCAACAGAGGAAAGTGTAAAAATCACCCCGCTAGTTGGTCTAGGCAAACGCCGTAATCTACTCAATCAACAGATTGTAAAGTTACTAGCGGCCGCCCAAAACGAAATCTTTATCTGTACGCCTTACTTTAACTTCCCTAAAGCGCTGCATCGTGAAGTGAAGCGAGCTATGAAACGCGGTGTGAAAGTAACTATTGTTGTGGGCGACAAGACAGCAAACGACTTTTATATTGCCCCTGAGGAAGACTTTAAAACCATTGGCGGACTTCCATATCTGTATGAAGTAAACCTACGCCGCTTTGCGAAAGCAAATGAAGCGAATATCGCTGCGCGTAAACTGTCAATTCACCTCTGGAAGCATGACAATAATAGCTTCCATCTCAAAGGCATTTGGGTTGATAAACGCTATATGCTACTGACGGGGAATAACTTAAATCCTCGGGCTTGGTCACTTGATCTAGAAAATGGACTTCTCATCCAAGACAATTATGCGAAACTCACTGATAAGTTCGAAGATGAGGTTTCGCGTATCCTTGAGCATACCCACCTTATCTGTACTTATAAACAGTTAGAAAAAGTGGAAGATTATCCGATAGGGGTGCAGCGGTTAGTAAGAAAAATAACCCGCCTAAAAGCAGATGGGGTTTTAAAACGCATCCTGTAAGCATAATTAACTTCAAAGCTCAGCATTTTCCTGCTGGGCTTTTTTATTATTCCTAGCTCCAACAGCTTAATACTCTATTAGACCTCTATTAGACTTCAGTAAATAAGCTTGCGAGACGCAACGTAACCCCAAACGCAACAACCTAGAATCTAGAAAGGCAATACATGCGTAAGTGGCTAGGTGCTTAATAACTCAGTCTTCCGATCTTACTCTTTCTTACACTACGCTAGTGAATAAGCTTTCTAACACGTA
>Ga0215265_1029_pt1 | contig 50523 bp, 46 predicted proteins | sample JAMX8_100Endo3_C_FD_182615 | JGI IMG/M metagenome (GOLD analysis project Ga0215265, IMG submission 182615) | Enriched cells of freshwater protists from Biology Centre CAS, Ceske Budejovice, Czech Republic - JAMX8_100Endo3_C3 | ecosystem: Environmental > Aquatic > Freshwater > Unclassified ... | reverse complement strand
GTGCCCACACAGATTGATAGGTCTATATTGTTAAAGAGCTTGCTTTTCGAGAAGCTTTTCTCTCAAAGCGGAGGTGCATTCTAGCGATTTAATTGGCAGTGTCAAACACTTTTTCAATTTTATTTTTCGTAGAAGCTTTTTACCTCTCCGACCCTGCTGAAGCCTTATCGCGTCTGCCTTGTCGGTGGATGCGCATTATAGGGAACTCAGATCCGTTCGCAACCCTTTTTTGAAAAAAAATGGAGAAAACTGACTGTTCGATGACTATTTCATCAAAAAAGCAAAAAAGAGGGTAAAAAACCCTCTTTTTTTGCCTCATAAGCCGTATTTAAATGAATGCGTACGCGTCTGCGAACATACGTTCGCTCTTCGCTTTCTTGTTCTGAGTGAACTGTTCACGTGCTGCACCAGCCATTTCGAAGCGACCTGCAATATAGATATCGTAGTTTTCTAAGCTTTCGAAATCTTCACTCACCGCTTGTAGCACGTTACCAACCTTACCTTGCCAATCAGCAGGTGCTTCTTCTACTACTGGAACAAAGTGAACGTTAGTAAACTTATCAGCGATCTCGACCAGTTCTTCTTTTGCATAAAGTTGGCAGTTATCGCGCGCGCCCCAATATAGATAGATAGGGTTGGTTTTGTTCTGCGCTACGCAGTGATCCAGAATCGAGCGCACGTAACTAAAACCTGTACCACCAGCAATTAATAATAGTGGACGTTCACTTTCTTCTTGAACCCAAGCATCACCATGCGGGGCATCAATTTCAATCTGACCATCAGTTTCAAGCGCCGCTTGCATTGCTTCGACAACTTCTTGAGCGTAAGCGTTGTGTTCCGCCGCACCGATATGCAGTTCAAGTTCACCTTCATGACGGCAAGGGCTGCTCGCGATAGAGAAAGGACGTTTGTCTTTTTCACCCATCACTACCATTAGGTACTGACCCGCTTTAAAAGGCACTGGTGATTCTGGGTGAAGAAGGATTTGGTAAGTATTACAAGCTAACGGCTGAATAGACTTTACTTTACATTGGATGGTCATGGTGTTCCTCTCGCTTACTCATCAAAAGTAAGCACTAAATTACTTTCTGTATAGGCTTGGCAAGGGAATATCCAACCTTGCTGTTGCTCTTTTTCGGTTAGCATCGGTTCGAGGTGGTAATTCACCTCGCCCGTTAGCTTTTTACACATGCACATGGCGCAAGCGCCAACTTGGCAACGGTGTGGGAAGCGAATATTGTTGTTGAGCGCAGCTTCCAACACCGTCTCCCCTTCTTTTACTGGAAACGTAACGTCCATTGGTAGAAGGTGGACTTGATGACTCATAGAATACCTAACTGGTCCCAAATCTCATCGACTTTAGCCACAAGTTTAGGATCTTTTTTGATAGGCGTACCCCACTCGCGCGTGACTTCAGATTCGAACTTGTTGGTCGCATCCAATCCTAATTTGGATGAACTCTCAGTATTACCACGCACTTGAGTTGTGTCTCTATCTGGGTCCATTCGAGTTGTTACAGCCCAAATGATGTCATTCCAATCTCGTGCATTGACGTCATCGTCGCACAAGATAATGAATTTGTTATCCGCGTACTGAGAAAAGAATCCCCATAAATATTCCATCAATTCTTGAGATTGACCGGCTTGGTCTTTCTTCATGGTCACAACAGCAAATTGGTTGTTTGCTGTGGCTGGTAGATAGACATCAACAATCTCAGGGCGTTGCTGTTTTAATGCATCCAGATCCGCTTCGTTAATCGCTTTATTGTCACGCTCAGCAACCTTGGTTCGTGTCGCGAGTTCAGCATCCCATTTAATGGTCGCATCCAAGCCCATCTTAGAGCCAAGCCCAACCACTGGCGAAGCAAAGTCGAGCGAGTCGATTGGCGTGTTGTCTATCATCAAGGTATCACGTACAGGATCCATATGCTCTGACATGGCTTTAACGACATCATTCCAATCTCGCGCGTTTACCGATTCATCGCACACAATAACAAACTTGGTGTACATGAATTGACGTAAGAAAGACCACACACCCATCATTACGCGCTTGGCATGTCCTGGGTACTGCTTCTTCATGGTGACGACTGCCATTCGGTACGAACAACCTTCAGGCGGTAGATAGAAGTCTTCAATTTCTGGGAACTGCTTTTGCAGAATCGGCACAAACACTTCGTTTAATGCCACACCCAATACAGCTGGCTCATCTGGCGGACGGCCTGTGTAGGTACTGTGGTAGATTGGGTCTTTACGCATGGTAATGTGCGTAATGGTAAACACGTGGTGCTTTTCTTTTTCATTATAGTAACCAGTGTGATCACCATATGGGCCTTCATCAGCAAACTCGTTTGGGTCGATATAGCCTTCCATGACGATTTCCGCGCTTGCTGGCACTTCCAAATCATTGCTGACTGACTTCACGACTTCCGTTTTGCTGCCACGCAGCAAACCTGCAAACGCGTATTCCGATAGCGTATCTGGCACTGGCGTTACTGCGCCAAGAATGGTTGCGGGGTCTGCACCAAACGCGACCGAAACTGGGAAAGGTTTACCTGGATTGGTTTCCATCCAATCGCGCAGGTCAAGCGCACCACCACGGTGAGCTAACCAACGCATGATGATTTTGTTCTTGGCAATTTTCTGCTGACGATAAATGCCTAGGTTCTGACGTTTCTTGTTTGGACCTTTGGTCACGGTTAAGCCCCACGTAAGCAGTGGTGCAACGTCTTCCGCCCAGCAACTCATTACCGGGATTTTGTCCAAGTCGACTTCATCACCTTGCCACACTATCTCTTGGCACGATGCTTTTCTTAAGCGCTTGGCTGGCATGTTCAATACTTGCTTGAACACTGGCAATTTTTCCAATGCGTCTTTGAAGCCTTTTGGTGGCTCAGGTTCTTTCAAATAAGCCAGCAGCTTACCGACTTCTCTTAATTCTTTAACATCTTCACGTCCCATACCAATCGCGACACGCTCTGGTGTACCAAATAGGTTGGTCAAAACAGGTACGTCGTAGCCAATTGGGTTCTCAAACAATAGCGCAGGTCCACCAGCACGCAAGGTGCGGTCACTGATTTCTGTCATTTCGTAAGCGGGATCGACTGGGTGAGCAATGCGTTTAAGTCGACCTTTCTGTTCTAGGTGGTCGATAAATTCGCGTAAATCCTTAAAACTCATAGGCCTTCATGACTGGCTGATTAAACTGTCCGCAGTATAACAAATAGGAGGACGCTAAGATCCTCCTATTTTGTGTGGGTATGTGAGCCAGATTACTTTAATACTTGCTCTATCTGCCGAGTCTTTACTTGATGGTTGTTAGAGACTAACTCTTCCAACCAGGTTTGATGCCCTTGCTGCGCCAGCTCTCGAGCGACCATGGTAGCTTCTTCCGATAGTGCCATTTTGCTCACTAGAAACTGTTTCACTTGCGGAGATAAAGGGTTGGATTTTGTGAGTAGACTAATGGCTTCTGGTTTAAGTGACGGATTGACGGTGGAGTTCATCAATTGCTGAATTGAAAAAACGTCCCCAACCGTAGCTAAACGCTCGAGTTCGGACTGGCTGTTGTAATCCGCTCTCATCCGCCAGAGTAAGTTGTACACTTCCTCATCTTGACTTACTTGCGCTAATCTCACGATCACGGCTGTCGATGGTAGCCAACTGGTCACATTCGCTTTGGTTAACTGAGTGGTTAATGCGGCAAGCGCATGCGGTGATAAGCTGTCCAACTCTCGAATCAAAAGTGCTTCACGCGCCTGAGCTTGTTGAGATTGCCCTGTAAGCCATTGCTTTAAGTCGAGCTCTTTTCGCTCAGCTTGTAGTACAAAGTCCAAGGTACTTTGGTCTTGCTTCCAACGCTTAATCAAGCGGCTCGCAATGGCAGGAAAGTTAAAGGCAGGCACACTAAACTCATACCCGTCCCCTCGCTCTAGAACCTGATAAGTAGGAGTCATACGGATCTGAGACTCAACAAACAGAGCCATTCTAGGCGTGAGAATCACATCTTGCTTCTCAAGCTTTTCCAATAACCGAAAACGCACGACCTCTTGTTGAGGTAAAGCTAGTCGATCAAGGGCAAATTTAAGCGAGTCGACTTCATCCCTGACAACGTAATCAAGCAGTTCAGAGACTTTAGCCTGTATTTGAGTATCCTGAAGCCACTGTTCTACTACAGACTCCTGCATTTCCTTGGCAGATAACGTCGCGGGTAGTGTGATAAGTGACAAGCTCAGGAGTAATGACGACAACATTCCTTGTTGCATGTTAACCTCCCGATAACATTTTCCTCATTCTGATGCTTCCATCGAGAGAAAGCAACAAAAAAGCCACCGTTAACGGTGGCTTTTTTAGAATAAGGACTCAGCTATTACTGACGACGCATCGCATCGAAGAACTCATCGTTGGTCTTCGTCATCGCTAGCTTATCAATGAGGAATTCCATCGCGTCGATTTCGCCCATTGGGTGAACGATCTTACGCAGAATCCACATTTTCTGTAGTTCATCAGTCTTCGTCAGTAGCTCTTCACGACGTGTACCTGAACGGTTGAAGTCAATCGCAGGGAATACACGCTTCTCAGCAATCTTACGGTTCAAGTGCAGTTCCATGTTACCTGTACCCTTGAACTCTTCGTAGATAACTTCATCCATCTTAGAACCAGTATCTACTAGTGCCGTTGCGATGATCGTTAGGCTACCGCCCTCTTCAACATTACGTGCTGCACCAAAGAAACGCTTAGGACGGTGTAGTGCGTTTGCATCCACACCACCTGTCAGTACTTTACCTGATGAAGGTACTACGGTGTTGTAAGCACGAGCGAGACGAGTGATAGAGTCAAGCAGGATAACCACGTCTTTCTTGTGTTCAACAAGACGTTTCGCTTTCTCGATTACCATTTCCGCTACTTGTACGTGACGAGATGCTGGCTCATCGAAAGTCGACGCGACAACTTCACCTTTAACTAGACGCTGCATCTCTGTTACTTCTTCTGGACGTTCGTCGATAAGAAGTACCATCAACTCACACTCTGGGTGGTTGTATGCGATGCTTTGAGCAATATTTTGCAGAAGCATTGTCTTACCCGCTTTTGGCGGAGCAACAATCAGACCACGTTGACCTTTACCGATAGGCGATGCCAAATCTAAAACACGTGCTGTGATGTCTTCTGTAGAACCGTTACCACGCTCCATTACCATGCGTTCATTTGCATGCAGAGGGGTAAGGTTTTCAAATAGGATCTTGTTACGAGCGTTGTCTGGTTTGTCGTCGTTAACGGTATTGACTTTTAGAAGGGCAAAGTAGCGTTCACCGTCTTTTGGTGGACGAATTTTACCAGCGATAGAGTCACCAGTACGTAGGTTAAAGCGACGAATCTGACTTGGTGATACGTAGATATCGTCCGGACCCGCAAGGTATGAACTATCTGCACTGCGTAGGAAACCAAAGCCGTCTTGCAGAATTTCCAGAACCCCATCGCCAAAGATGTCTTCGCCGCCTTTAGCGTGCGCTTTTAAAATCGCGAAGATGATGTCTTGTTTTCTTAAGCGAGCTAGGTTCTCTAATCCTAAGCTTTCGCCCAGTTTTACAAGGTCAGACACAGGTCTGTTCTTCAGTTCGGTAAGGTTCATGGTGGTGGATTCTTGTTTAGTCAAAATAAGATCTGTTTTCTAGTTAAGATGGATTTGGTCTCAGGATCGACCAAGAAGAGAAATTTGTTCAATTAACGCGCGATAAGTTAGCACTAATTAGTATTCTAGTCCAGAGTTAGAAAAACAAAACCGTGCGTTGTTACTTTGCACGGTTTTATCTGTAATCACTTGGTGATTATAAGTTTGCGTCCAAAAACTCTTTTAGTTGAGTTTTAGACAGAGCACCAACTTTCGTTGCCGCTACGTTGCCGTCTTTGAATAGCAGTAGCGTTGGAATGCCGCGAATACCAAACTTAGGTGGTGTACCTGCGTTATGGTCGATGTTTAGTTTACCGATAGTGAGTTTGCCTTCGTACTCGTCTGCGATTTCGTCCAGAATAGGAGCGATCATTTTACAAGGACCACACCATTCTGCCCAGAAATCCACTAGAACCGGGCCTGCAGCGTTGATTACATCGTTTTCAAAACCGTCATCAGTTAGCTGCAAAATCTTATCACTCATCTTCCACTCCAATGTGTTTTTCGAAACTGGTTGGATGATAACCAGTAATTAGATGCCCTATTGGAATGTATTTACTTTCGTATTGCAAGCTTTAGCTGATATTCTATAGCCATGAAAAAGACGCATATCACAGAGCAAAAGTTCGCCGATTTGGGCTTAAAGCCCCAAGTTATTGAAGGATTGGACAAAAAAGGGTTCGAATTTTGTACCCCTATCCAAGCCTTGGCGTTGCCGGTCCTGCTCACCGGCCAAGACATCGCAGGCCAGGCCCAAACGGGTACTGGTAAAACGCTCGCGTTTCTTACTGCTACATTCAACCACCTTCTGACGACACCAGAGCATGAAGGTCGTAAGCCTACGCAGCCACGCGCAATCATTATGGCGCCAACACGTGAGCTTGCTATTCAGATTTACAATGATGCAGAAGCATTAACTGAGAGCACTGGTCTAAAAACCGCTTTGGCTTACGGTGGTGAAAGCTACGATAAGCAATTGAATAAGCTGCAAGATGGTGTCGATATTCTGATTGGTACGACAGGTCGTATCATCGATTTCTACAAACAGCGCGTATTCAATCTTAACAACATTCAAGCCGTTGTTCTGGATGAAGCCGACCGCATGTTCGATCTTGGCTTTATTAAAGACATTCGCTTCTTGTTCCGTCGTATGCCTGAACCAAAAGAGCGTTTGAACATGCTGTTCTCAGCGACGCTTTCTTACCGTGTTCAAGAACTGGCATTTGAGCACATGAACACCCCTGAGCATGTTGTGGTAGAGCCAGAACAGAAAACTGGTCACCGCATTCAGGAAGAACTTTTCTACCCTTCTAACGAAGATAAAATGGCCCTCCTTCAAACTTTGATTGAAGAAGAATGGCCAGATCGCGCCATCATTTTTGCGAACACGAAACACAAGTGTGAATCGGTTTGGGGTCACTTGGCTGCCGATGGACACCGTGTCGGTCTTCTTACTGGTGATGTACCGCAGAAGAAACGTGAAAAGATTCTTGAGCAATTCACCAAAGGTGATGTCGACATTCTTGTTGCAACTGACGTTGCTGCGCGTGGTCTGCATATTCCTCAAGTGACGCACGTTTTCAACTACGACCTTCCTGACGACTGTGAAGATTACGTTCACCGTATTGGCCGTACAGGTCGTGCTGGTGCAAGCGGTCACTCGATCAGTTTTGCTTGTGAAGAGTACGCAATTAACCTGCCTGCAATCGAAGAATACATTGAGCACACTATCCCAGTTTCAGAATACGATTCGTCAGCGCTGATCCAAGATCTGCCAGCGCCAATTCGTATGCGTGCGCCACGCAACCAACAGCGTCGTACGAATACTGGCGGTACTCGTTCAGGTTCAGGTAACCGCAAGCCGCAAGGACGTCGTCCGCGCCAACCGCGTCAATCGGCACCAAAACAATCGTAAAAGGAAACTGAGTTCGTTTATGAGTCAAGCAGGATCATCGCCGCTATACGCCGCCATCGACCTCGGGTCGAACAGTTTTCACATGCTCGTTGTGCGTCATATCGATGGCAGCGTTCAAACAATGGCTAAAATTAAGCGCAAGGTTCGTCTAGCAGCGGGCCTAGATGAACATAATTCTCTTAGTATGGAAGCTATGCAGCGAGGATGGGACTGCTTAAGTCTATTTGCGGAACGCTTGCAGGATATTCCTAAACAAAACATTCGTATTGTAGGCACAGCCACTTTACGTACCGCCACGAATGTAGATGTGTTTCTGGAGAAAGCGAACCAGATTCTTGGTCAACCAATCGACGTTATCTCCGGTGAAGAAGAAGCGGCCACTATCTATAAAGGTGTCGCACACACTTCTGGAGGCAGCGGTCGCCGTCTTGTGGTCGATATTGGTGGCGCAAGTACAGAACTCATCATCGGTGAAGGTTTCGAAGCCAAAGCACTGACCAGTTTAAAAATGGGTTGTGTGACTTGGCTGGAAAACTTCTTTAAAGATCGCCAGTTGAATGCGCGTAACTTTGACGCAGCAATTGAAGGCGCGAAGCAGACAATCCAGCCAATTCTAGAGCGCTATACTGAAATCGGTTGGGATGTGTGCGTTGGCGCATCAGGCACCGTTCAGGCATTGCAAGAGATAATGCTAGCGCAAGGTATGGACGAAGTAATCACTCACTCCAAATTGAAACGCCTGCAGAAGCAAGCCATGTTAGCCGATCATTTAGAAGAGCTCGACATTGAAGGCTTAACGCTTGAACGTGCGTTAGTGTTCCCTAGCGGCCTATCTATTTTGATTGCCGTTTTTGAATTACTGGAAATCGACGCGATGACACTCGCTGGCGGCGCACTACGTGAAGGCTTAGTCTACGAGATGGTTGAAGAGCTACGTCAAGAAGACATCCGTGCTCGCACAATTGCCAGCGTACAAAATCGTTATCAGCTCGATCACCAATACGGTGAACAAGTTGCGACACTGGCAAGCAAACTGTTGGAGCAAGCCGGCGGCGATGAGTGGATTACTGAACCTCAAGGCAAGATATTGCTTGAAACCGCCGCAAAGCTGCATGAAATCGGCTTAACGATCGATTTCAAAAAAGGCGGTGAGCACAGTGCTTACCTACTCCAGAATTTGGATTTACCTGGCTACACTCGCGCGCAGAAGTTCTTTATTGGTGAGATTGCCCGTCGTTATCGAGAACAACTCACCTCACTGCCTGAGCAACACGCGTTATCAGGCTCAAGTGCCAAGCGCGTACTGCGGTTGTTGCGCTTAGCGGTGTTGTTGACTCACCGTCGCAACCAAAACTTAGAGCCAAACGTCGTATTAACGGCTGAAGGTGACAACCTAACATTAAACATTGATGCGCAGTGGCTAGCGGCCAACCCGTTGACCGCCGCTGAGCTAGAAATCGAATCCAACCGTCAAACTGATATCGGTTGGCCATTAACGATTACCTCTGATTAATGGTTGTTATCCCATGACAAAGGCTCCTTCTGGAGCCTTTTTAATACCCGTTATTATCCTATGTACAACTCATAGAGTTTTGAGACACCGATGATCTAAATACTCATTTCGCTGTACATTTGCTTTAGAAACAACAAAGCCGCTATTAAAAGCGGCCTTGTTGCTATTAACTGATGAAAACTATGCCGTCGTCGTGACTTTAAAGTTAGGGTTCACTGCCGTTAGCTTCTTAATTAAGTAATTCAGTAGTACGCCGTACATAGGCACAAACAGACCAAGACTAATCACTAACTTAAAGCCGTAGTCCACCAGCGCGATTTCCGTCCAATGTTCCGCCATAAATGGATCTGGACTTTGGTAGAACGCAATCGCGAAGAAGGCGATGGTATCCAGTGCATTACCAAAAAGCGTTGAACACGTTGGGGCCACCCACCACTGTTTCATTTGACGTAGGCGGTTGAACACGTGCACATCCATAATCTGACCAAGTAGATACGCCATGAAGCTAGCAATCGCGATACGAGCAACGAATAAGTTAAATTCCCCTAAGTGACCAAAACCTTGGAACTGCCCCTCGAAGAACACCACCGATAAGAAGTAAGAGACAGCCAAAGCAGGCAACATTACTAAGAAAATGATCTTACGCGCCAACTGAGCACCGAAAATACGTACGGTTAAATCCGTCGCAAGGAAAATAAATGGGAAGGTGAATGCCCCCCAGGTGGTATGTAAGCCAAAGATAGTAAACGGTAGCTGAACTAGGTAATTGCTGGATGCAATAATGACTAGGTGGAATAAAACCAGATAGATAAGGGCGTTGCGCTGCTGCGCAGGGGTAAAGTTACTCATGCGATACCTTTTTAGTTTGGTTTGGGGGCGAGGGAACCCAAATCGAGCGTTTTCTACAGAGAAAAGCACTCTTACCAACAATGTAAAAAATGACGATTAAACTAACTTAACTCATTCAGAGTAAAGCGGTGGGCGATTATACATTAACCAATTTTACTCACAAGCGGTGTTTTATACGCAAACGTTTCTTCGCGAACATCACGTCAAAACCAAGGGCTTTGATGCAAAAATAAGAAAGGGTGTTTCATGTGAAACACCCTTTAAAGAATAGATAACTTGAATTTAGAAGCCGCGTTGGAACAATCCGGCTAAATAGTCGAGCTCTTCCCTACTCTCTTCTACTGTTAGCGCTTCAAACCAAATCGCTTCGCTGTAGTGCTCCGCTTTCATAAATAAGCGGCAGCCTTCAAAATCGATCAACCAAGAGTGAATATCCGCATCCCACTGTTTTTCTACCACAGACGCAGATAATAATTTCACCAAACGCTCACCCAATGCCGGAAAAGTATCGAGGTCGAAGCTTGGAGCGGTAATAATAAGACGCCCTTCTTCAACAATGTAATCAGCGAGACCAAATTCCTTGTGCATATGGATTCCTTATCCGTGGTGAGTAATGTGTTCTTGGATCAGATCCAAGAATGGATCGGCGTATTTTTCTAGTTTACGTTGACCAACGCCACTAACCGCTAACATTTCGCCGTATGACGTTGGCAGCATTTCCGCCATATCAATCAAGGTCGCATCACTGAATACCACGTATGGTGGCAAACCGTCTTCATCAGCGATCGACTTACGTAGCTTACGTAATTTGGCAAACAACTTCTTATCGTAGTTTTTGCTGGTCAGTTTATACGACTTCGCGGCACGTGCTGCGGTATCTAAACGTGGAACTGCAAGTTCTAAAGACACATCACCACGTAGTAATGGACGTGCTTCTTCGGTTAATTGCAACGTCGAGTTACGAGTGATGTTTTGAAATAGCAGCCCTTTATGAATTAACTGGCGGAAGATACTCACCCAGTAATCATGGCTGTGATCACGACCAATGCCGTAAGTCGAAATTTTATCGTGGCCGTGTTCGCGCACACGAATGTTTTGCATTCCACGCAGCACCTCAACCACATACGTCATACCAAAACTTTGGTTAACGCGGTAAACACACGACAACGCTTTGCGCGCTTCTTCGGTCGCATCAAAGTGTTTTGGTGGGTCCAGGCAGATATCGCAGTTACCACACGGCTTTTCGCGATACTCTCCAAAATAGTTGAGCAGTACCTGACGACGACAGGTTTGCGCTTCCGCAAAAGCACTCATCGCATTGAGTTTGTGGCTTTCTACCTGCTTCTGCGGTCCATCATCTTTTTCATCCAACATACGACGCAACCAACTGATGTCTGCTGGGTCGTATAGCATCATCGCTTCGGCAGGCAGGCCATCTCGCCCTGCTCGACCGGTTTCCTGATAATAGGACTCGATGTTACGTGGAATATCAAAATGCACGACAAAGCGCACGTTTGGCTTATTGATACCCATACCGAATGCAACCGTCGCAACGACGATTTGAATGTCATCACGTTGAAAAGCTTCCTGGACGTAGGCTCGCTCTTCAGTATCCATCCCTGCATGATAACCAGCAGCGCGGATATGGTTGTTGCACAGCTTCTCGGTCACCATTTCAACTTTCTTACGACTGCCGCAGTAAATAATGCCGCAGCTTCCCTTTTGGGTGGCTAGATAGCGAATGATTTGAGAAACCGGTTTGTGCTTTTCCACCAAGGTGTAACGAATGTTGGGACGATCAAAGCTTCCTAGATACACCTGAGGTTCATGTAAGCGTAAGCGTTCTAGAATATCACGACGCGTCGCATCATCGGCGGTGGCTGTGAGTGCCATAAAGGGCACATGCGAAAAGTGTTGCTTTAACTGACCTAACGCCGCGTATTCTGGGCGAAAATCATGTCCCCACTGAGAGATACAATGTGCTTCATCCACGGCGATCATAGATAAGGGTAAGTTTTCTAAGCGCTCAATAAAGTCACGCATTAACACGCGCTCTGGCGAAACATACACTAGCTTAAGCTGACCAGAGTGCATGCGATTATACACACTCAGTAGCTCTTCTCGATTCATGGTCGAGTTCACACACTCCGCTGCTACACCATTGGCTTTCAGTTGATCAACTTGGTCTTTCATCAATGAAATCAGCGGTGAAATCACCAAGGTAATCCCTGAGCGCACTAACGCCGGAATTTGGTAACAGAGAGATTTACCGCCACCAGTCGGCATGATGACTAAGCTGTCTTTGCCTTCGATAGCGGCTTCAATAACTTCTTGCTGACCATCACGAAACGTCTGGTAACCGAAGACTTCCTCCAACACACGTTGAGGCGTTACAGGCGTATCTGATTGTTCGGCTAGCAAGGTTGAGGTCATGAATAATCTCAGATTGAGTGATCGTAGAAATGCTTTTGCATGCCCAGGCACACAAAGTGAGGGCACATTGTAATGGGGTTTCGTGGTGAATAAAACCGCAAATTGCTAGGTGTTTCGCATCACGACTCGTATACTGATTTTCTGCTCTATAAACACACAATTAGGTGACACCTCATGACACCAGAAGACGAACAACAACGCGCTCGGCAAGGTATCTTGCTGGCGATTGGTGCCTATACCATGTGGGGCATTGCGCCGATGTATTTTAAATCCATCGCACAAGTATCCCCTTTGGAGATTCTGAGCCACCGGGTGATTTGGTCTTTCTTTTTGCTTGCCGCACTCCTTCACTTTGGCCGTCACTGGCGCTCGGTTTACTACATCGCGAAAGACAAAACGAAGATCGCTTACCTGATCGCAAGTTCTGTATTAATTGGCGGAAACTGGCTGATTTTCATCTGGGCGGTCAATTCCAATCATATGCTTGACGCGAGCTTAGGCTATTACATTAACCCATTAATCAATGTCTTGCTCGGCATGGTCTTTTTGGGAGAGCGACTTCGTAAGTTGCAATGGTTTGCTGTCGTATTAGCGGGCTGTGGTGTACTGGTCCAATTGATTGTATTCGGCTCCGTGCCCGTTGTTGCGATGGCGTTAGCAATGAGTTTCGGCTTCTATGGCCTCTTAAGGAAGAAAGTCAGTGTCGATGCAAAAACAGGATTGTTTATCGAAACATTACTCCTTCTGCCTGTCGCCGCCGTGTATCTGCTGTTTATTGCAGAAACCCCAACGTCGAATATGCTCACTAACCCGTTAGCATTAAATAGCTTGTTGATTGCAGCAGGTGTGATTACCACACTGCCCCTGCTTTGTTTTACGGGTGCGGCAACAAGACTCAAATTATCAACGTTAGGCTTTTTCCAGTACATCGGCCCAAGCTTGATGTTCTTACTGGCAGTACTGATGTATGGCGAACCCTTTACCATGGATAAAGCGATTACCTTTGCCTTTATTTGGGGAGCGCTAGTCGTATTCAGCTTTGATGGACTGCGCAACAACCGTCGCTCACGCCGAATCGTTCAGCCACAGTGATCGTTTTTTACAAGACAAGTTAGAAATTGCCAGATAAGCTTGGTCATAATGTGACCAAGCTTTTTTGTATGTAATGGAACAGATTCAATACTACGCAACCGACCATGATCAGCTGAGCCTGATCGAGGCGAAATACCAGAAGTTTGCCTTCCAAAGGCACTATCATCTGGACTTTCACCTCGGTCTGATCACGCATGGCACGCAAAAGTTCCAATATCAAGGCTGTAGCCATCAAGTGGGTCATGAGCAAATCGTAATTATGCCGCCAGATGAACTGCACGACGGGCACTCTAAGCTCGAAAGTGGCTATGAAGTGAATGTATTTGCGATCGAGCCGCGCCTACTCAGCGATCTTGCCGATCTTAGTCAAAATGGTCAAATAATCCGCTTTAATGAATTGATCATCTCCGATCCACAGATATTTTCACAACTTAGTAACTTGCATGCTCTTCTTCGCCGCGAGAACCTCAGCCAACTCACCAAAGATTGCCTTCCTTTTGAAGGATTTAATCAACTTTTTGATCGCTACGGATCACTCGCGAGGCAAAAAGTGGTTCCGCTTGGAAAACAGTCTTTGCATACCTTAAAAGATTACTTAATGGCGAATCTCGACCAAACAGTTCGTTTAGATGCACTATCAGAGCTCTGTCAACTGAGCCCCACGCAATTTCAACGCCATTTCAAAGCGCAAACGGGGATGACTCCCTACGCTTGGTTTGCTCGCTTGCGATTAGAGCAAGGAATGAAACTACTCCAAGCAGGATGGTGTGGTACGGACGTCGCCTATCAAGTGGGTTTTTATGATCAGGCCCACTTTAGTAAAGCGTTTAAACAAACCTATGGCGTCTCGCCTTCACAAGTGGCACGCTAATATCTCATACGCTGTGGTATTCAGTACTGCTAGTTTTTTACAAGCACTACCGAATAAGAATCACGACAATAACTCATATCCACTATGTTTTGAGATGTGTTATGAATGAATCGACTATCCTTTTAACGCTTGCCAGTATCCACTTCATTGCCTTAATGAGCCCAGGTCCGGATTTTGCGCTTGTGGTACAAAATGCCACCCGTCATGGCCGTCAAACCGGCTTATACATTGCGCTTGGCTTATCAGTCGGTATTTTGCTGCATTCTTTATTCAGCCTAACGGGGGTGAGCTATTTAGTTCACCAGCATCCTCTGCTCTACTCCGTCTTACAATTGCTTGGGGGCAGCTATCTGTTGTATTTGGGTATCGGTGCACTGCGCGGCGTGATCGCGACGATCAAAAACCCACTTTCTGATCAGCCAAGCAAAAACAGTAACCTTGTGATCGGTAATAAACGTCAGGCGTTTACCAAGGGGTTCGCAACCAATATTCTCAACCCCAAAGCCTTAGTATTTTTTGTGAGTTTAATGTCGAGCCTTGTCCCAGTGGGCATGTCGGTGACAGGAAAAGGAATTGCTCTGGTGATTTTGTTTGGTTTGTCGCTACTCTGGTTTTCTAGCCTTGCATGGATGCTGTCAACGCAGCGCTTGCAAACAAGATTGCAGCAAGCCGGCATTTATATAGATGGTTTATGTGGTGTGGTATTTACCCTAGTTGGCAGCAGTATTTTAGTGCAAACCTCCGCTCCTTTCTCGATAACTCTCTGATTTAAAAGCGTCGCACACTCGACATTTCTTTAATAGGAAACTCGACGACTATCTCCGTGGCTGCCAAGCTGAATAACCTTAGTTGGCAACATGGAGAGTCATCATGCAATGGACATTTAACCGACTCGTACTCTCGGGTCTTTTTCTTACTTCCCCTTTCACCTTCACTGGACAAGCCTTCGCTAACCAAGCTGCAGATTCGGTCGCACCAGAGCACAGCACTGGCATTGAGCAAAAGCAGCTGGTCAAAGCTAAAGATTATATGGTTACCGCTGCTAACCCACTGGCGACTCAAGCGGGTGCAGACGTACTTGAGCAAGGCGGGAATGCGATAGATGCCATGGTCGCGGTGCAATTGATGCTTGGCTTAGTTGAACCCCAGTCATCAGGTATTGGTGGCGGTGCGTTCTTAGTGTATTGGGATAGCGAAAAGCAAAAACTGACCACTTACGACGGGCGTGAAACCGCCCCCCTCGCCGTAACGCCAAAGCTATTTTTAGATGAGAACGGTCAGCCATTGCAATTCTACGATGCCGTGGTTGGTGGACGCTCTGTCGCAACACCAGGCACCGTGAAACTATTGTGGGATACCCACCAGAAATACGGCAAGCTGGAATGGAAAAAGATCATTCAACCTGTTATCTCGCTTGCGGAGCAAGGATTCAAAGTCAGTCCTCGCCTAGCAAGCTTGATAGAAAAAGACGCCGAGCGTTTATCACGCTTTCCAGTCACAAAAGCCTATTTCTTTAACTCGGATGGCTCGCCAAAAACCAAAGGTACGCTATTAAAAAACCCTGAATACGCACAAACGCTGAGTGCTATTGCTAAGCAAGGCGCCCAAGCCTTCTACCATGGGGATATCGCCAGAGACATTATCGAGACGGTACAAAACGCGCCAGGTAACCCCGGTGTATTAGCCCAACCCGACTTTGATACCTACCAAATCAGACAACGTGAGCCGGTTTGTGCAGCATACCAAAGCTATGACATTTGCGGCATGGGACCACCAAGCTCTGGCGCGCTCACCATTGGTCAGATTTTGGCGATCACTGAACAGTACGATCTCAAAGGCTGGGGGGCTAACAGCATTAAATCTTGGCAAGTACTCGCCGATGCATCGCGTCTAGCGTTTGCTGACCGTGGTAAATACATGGCAGACCAAGATTACGTGCCGATGCCAACGCAAGGCTTGCTTGATGAAAGCTACCTCCAGCAGCGAGCAGAGCTGATCCAAGTCGGCAAAGCACTAAGCAAAGTTGAAGCGGGCAATCCTCCGTGGTCGCACGCAATGAACTTAAGCATGGACGAATCCATTGAACTCCCTTCCACCAGCCATTTCAATATCGTCGATAAGCAAGGCAATGTGGTTTCCATGACGACCACCATTGAGAATGCGTTTGGCTCACGCTTAATGGTGCGTGGCTTCTTGCTCAATAATGAACTGACCGATTTTTCTTTCCGTACTCATAACGAAGGAATCCCAATCGCCAACCGCATAGAACCAGGCAAACGTCCACGATCTTCAATGGCCCCGACCATTATGATGAAAGATAACAAACCTTACATGGCGATAGGTTCTCCGGGTGGCAGTCGAATCATCGGTTACGTGGCGCAAACCATCATTGCCCACACGCAATGGGATATGGATATCCAACAAGCAATCAATCAACCACGATTACTCGACCGTTTTGGCACCTTAGATATTGAACAAGGTACCGCTGCAGAAGGCTTACAGCCAGAGCTGGAGAAGATGGGCTTTAAAACCAATGTTCGTGATTTGAATTCTGGACTGCATGCGATACGCATAACAAAAGATGGACTAGAAGGTGCCGCAGATCCTCGTCGAGAAGGAGCAGCAATCGGCAAATAGGCCTGTTTTGCTCGACTCCTTGTGCGAGATCTCTCACAAGGAGTGGAGCAAACCTCTCTTTTTTAATGGTAAAACAGCCCACAAACAAACATAAGATATTGAATAATATAAATATGTTTGTTTTTCAAACGCTTTTGATTGAGAAAAATGTGGGCTTCGACCATTGTTGAGAATCGTGAAGAGCGTAATATGAACCTTGTCGGAAGGATGCTGACACGGAACAGGAAACACCACGGATTTGGTGAACTTCAGGAAGAAGAAACGGGTATTCAGGATGAATAGTCGGGCATGGATTGCAAAACTGGACATTGAACGGAATCAATAGCAACTAGGACGGTTGCTACTAAGGACGGGAAATGGACACCTCTGGACGAGGAAAGGACTGAACATCAGGATGATGTCATGGACACCGCTCAGGGAACAAGTGATGAGAGCTAACGAGGATGGTTAGCAGACCAGGATAAGGTCAAGGACACCGCTAGGAAGGCGACGAAAGGATTAAGCTGAAGGAATGCAGCACGCTATCAAGGATTTGATGCATGGAGCACTTTTAGTAGCTGGATTGCTGCGAGTAAGACTATAACCCCGACGGGCGTAAGCCCTCGGGGTTTTTCTTTGTCTAAAGATAAGCGATTTAGACTAAACTCCTTTTCGAATAGCGTCATTTAGTTCCCTATCTTTCAGCATTTTGTTGATTCAAAACAGCCAAAACAGAAAGAGCCACCGAAGCAGCTCTTATGTTCATTTTTTCACAAAGCCCTACAGCTTCTCCAGTCTCGCGTAAGCGGTGACTAACCATTTAATGCCTTCACCATTGAAAGCAATCTGCACTCGGCTTTGTGGGCCACTACCCTCAAAGTTGATGATCGTTCCTTCACCAAATTTCGGATGCATCACACGAGAACCTAGTGAAAAACCAGTCTCATTGAAGTTTTCTTTTACTGCGGTTTGGCTAAAACGTCCACTACTTGAAGGGCGACTCACTTGCGCCTTCATGCGCACTTCATCCAAACACGTTTCTGGTAATTCACGAATAAAGCGCGATGGTTTGTGGTATTTGTCCTGGCCATATAGGCGACGCATTTCCGCGTAAGTAATGTAGAGCTTTTGCATCGCGCGCGTCATACCCACATAACACAGACGGCGCTCTTCTTCCAAACGCCCAGCCTCTTCAGCGGACATCTGGCTTGGGAACATACCTTCTTCCACACCGACCATGAATACCAATGGGAATTCCAAACCTTTCGCACTATGCAGCGTCATCAGTTGGACTGCATCTTCAAATTCGTCCGCCTGACCTTCACCCGCTTCCAGAGCCGCATGCGTTAAAAATGCCGTCAGCAGAGACATTTCTTCCGCTTCTTCTGGTTTTTCGAATTGGCGAGTGGCGGTAACCAGCTCCTCCAAGTTTTCTATGCGAGCTTTAGACTTTTCGCCCTTCTCTTGCTCATACATCGCAAACAAACCCGAGTACTTGATCACGTGGTCCGTTTGCTCGTGCAATGGCATTTCTAGTGTATCGTCTTCCAGCGCGGTGATTAATTCGACAAAACGACTTAACGCGCCAGCTGCTCGACCCGTTAATACTTGCTCATCGAGCATTGCCAGACTGGCTTCCCACATAGTGCAACCTCTATCACGAGCAGCACGACGGATAGTCTCTAGCGTCTTATCGCCCAGACCACGTGTTGGGGTATTCACGACACGTTCAAACGCGGCATCATCGTTGCGGTTCGCCATCAAACGCAAGTAGCTCAACGCATCTCTGATTTCTTGACGCTCGAAGAATCGCATGCCTCCGTAAATACGGTACGGTAAGCCTGCCTGAATTAATGCTTCTTCCAAAACACGAGATTGCGCGTTGTTGCGATACAGCATCGCAGCATCATTCAATGCGCCGCCATTCTCTTGCCACTCTTTGATTTTATTGACCGCAAAGCGCGCTTCGTCAAGCTCGTTATAAGCGCTGTAAACCGAGATCGGCTCTCCCACATTGCCATCCGTCCACAGCTCTTTACCCATACGTTCAGTGTTGTTCGCAATCAAGGTATTGGACGCTTCAAGAATCGTCTTGGTCGAACGATAGTTTTGTTCGAGACGAATGGTGTTCACGCTCGGAAACTCCAGCGTGAACTTCTCAATGTTCTCGACTTTTGCACCGCGCCAACCATAAATTGACTGGTCGTCGTCACCTACAATCATCACGTGACAATCTGGGCCAGCCATCATGCGTAGCCAAGCGTATTGAATGTTGTTGGTGTCTTGGAATTCGTCAACCAAGATATGCTTAAAGCGTGCTTGGTAGTGTTCACGCACAAACTTGTTGTCACGCAGTAGCTCATGCGCGCGCAGCAAAATTTCCGCAAAGTCCACTAAGCCAGCACGATCACACGCTTCTTGGTAAGCGGTATACAGCTGCAAATAAGTTTTGGTCACTGGATCGTGATAAGCGTCGATATGCGATGGGCGTAATCCTTCGTCCTTCTTACCATTAATCCACCATGAAACTTGGCGTGCAGGCCACTGCTTTTCATCCAAGTTTTGTGCTTTGATCAAACGCTTTATCAAGCGCTGCTGATCATCGCTGTCTATGATTTGGAAATCTTCCGGTAGCTTGGCATCAAGATAGTGTGCACGCAAAATGCGGTGACAAATACCGTGGAAAGTCCCATTCCACATGCCAGATGCACTGCCCATCATCAACTCTTCAATACGACCACGCATTTCTGCTGCCGCTTTATTGGTGAAGGTGACCGACATGATCGAGAAAGGAGAAGCTTGCTCGACTGACATAAGCCAAGCGATACGGTGAACAAGAACGCGAGTCTTACCACTCCCTGCACCAGCAAGGACAAGTAAGTTTTCTAGAGGAGCTGCAACGGCTTCACGCTGTTTATCGTTTAGACCGTCGAGTAATAGAGATGGATCCATCATGATGAGCTACTGGTTATTTATACATAAAAACCGATTATAACCTAAACAGCTGGGTGCTGTTTAGACAAAACTTGATAAAAAATTCGTTGTTTTTTTAATCTTTCATTCAAAGAGTTAACGAAGGTAATCACTCCAAAACCATTCGCGAGAGTTATTTTTATGAAAGTTTTTCTGCCTCATCTCTATCTTTTAATTTAAGCAGGTGGATAAAGGTTGTACGCCAAACGGCGAATCGACTTGCCGAATGAAAGTAAAAGGAAATCACTCAGAGGAAATTATGATGAAAAAATCGAATCTTGCTGTTACTGCTGCTGTTACTGGCCTTCTTGCTCTTGGTGGCACCATGCTCACCGCAGCCCCTGCTGTCGCAGCAGAAAAAGAAAAGTGTTATGGCGTGGCGAAAGCCGGTAAAAATGACTGCGCAACGAAAAACAGCTCTTGCGCGGGTACCTCTAAAGAAGACAACCAAAAAGATGCTTTTGTTGTCGTTCCTAAAGGATTGTGTGACAAATTGGCTGGCGGTAGCACCAGCGGTTCATAACTCAACATCACAAGTTTCTGTGGGGCGCGTTGCACTTTAACCAACGCCCCCAGTTACTCGCCAATCAGAAAAGGAGTTTCACGTGAAACATCACTCTTTCCATCCTCTTGCTGGTGTTGGATTACGCTCCCCTCATCTCGATTATTTTAGCCGACATAAACCTGAGCTGTCGTGGTTAGAAATCCACAGCGAGAACTACTTTCAGCCCAACTCAGTAGAGCGCCATCAACTGCAAGCATTACGCGAGCACTACCACATCAGTTGCCACGGTATTGGTTTATCGCTGGGCTCGGTGGAACGTGTGAATACGAAACATTTAGCACAACTAAAAGCATTGATAAATACAATTGACCCGCTCTTCGTTTCTGACCATTTAAGCTGGAGTGAAAATGGTGGTCACTACTTCAATGATCTACTTCCCTTGCCTTACACGGAAGAAGCGCTGCAAGTCTTCACTCGTAACGTGCTTGAAGTGCAAGAACATCTACAACGTGAAATCTTAATTGAGAACCCATCTAGTTATGTGAAGTTTCACCATTCAACCATCAGCGAATGGGATTTTCTTACCGAAGTGCAAAAGCGCACCGACTGTCGTTTATTACTCGACTTAAATAACGTATATGTTTCCGCCTTCAATCACGGTTTTGATTGCGACACATACCTAGATGCGATTCCAGCCGACAAAGTCGACGAGATTCATTTGGCAGGTTTTACTATTAAGACGTTGGATAAAGGTGAGATTTGGATTGATACTCATAGCCGTCCCGTCAGTGATGAAGTATGGCAGCTGTTCGTTAGTTGGACACAAAAACACGGCCCTCGCCATACGCTGATTGAATGGGATTTGGATATTCCAGCACCAGACATCCTCCTTGGCGAAGCAGAAAAAGCGTCCTCACTATTGCAACAAAGCAATTTAATTGACCAAAAGAGCAAAAGGAAAGCGTCATGAAGCTTGCGACCTTGCAGAGTCAATTTGCTAAGGCCCTACATTATCAAGCGCTCGGTGAAGAATGCGACATTGTGAGTGACAAGTTTACCGCAGATGAACGCATACAGATTTACCGCAATAACTTTATCATCAGCTTGAGTGAGGTATTGGCAGCGACCTACCCAATGGTTGAAGCCTTAGTTGGAAAAGAATGCTTCGATCAAATTGCTCGCCAACACGTACTTTCTCACCCCTTAGCAGAAGGTAATGTCGTACATTATGGTGCTGGCTTTCAAGATACGATTATGCAGTTTAGTCAGGTCATGACCCAAGCCCCGTACACTCCTGAAGTCGCAAGGTTTGAATGGCATATGGACTTAGCTCGACAAATACAGAATGAGAAAGTCGAAAAACCAAATCGAATCCCTTTATCTGCACTTGCCCAAGTGACGGAAGAACAACAACCTCAATTGGTGTTTCATTTGCGCACTGGCAGTCGCAGCTTTGACTCAAACTACGCCGTATTTGATCTCTTTCATGCGATTCAACACCAAGAGTTTGAACAGCTCAATATCAATCAATTACAGCGAGGTGTCATCTCTATTCAAGCCAATGGAGAAGCTCAATGTCACGCACTCGATACCGATGTTTTTCAACTGCTGCAATGTTTAGAGCAGAAGCAGAGTTTGAGCGAAATACCCGAAGCTTTGCTCGTTCACCTTAATAGCATCATGGCACTCGATCTCGTTGACGACTTTACATTGAAATCAATCTAAGGAGCACTCTATGACTAATACGGTTAAAAACTTAGTCAATCGGTACGACGACTTGATCAATACCTTACAAGCTGGCTTTGTCCCTTTACTACTTCTCTTTTGTCGCTTATGGGTTGCATGGGTGTTCTTCAATTCAGGGTTAATCAAAGTTTCTTCTTGGGATAGCACGCTGTATCTATTCGAATTGGAATACCAAGTACCACTTTTGCCTTGGGAGTTAGCGGCCTACATGGGAACGGCTGCCGAGTTGATTTTGCCAGTATTTTTAGCGCTGGGATTAATTACCCGCCCGATGGCTGCGATTCTGTTTGTGTTCAATATCATCGCGGTCATCTCTTACCCGGCATTGTGGGAAAAAGGGTTCTATGACCATCAGTTGTGGGGATTCATGATTTTAGTGGTCATCGTATGGGGACCAGGAGTCATCTCTATCGACCATGTTATAAAGAACAAGCTGACGCGATAAAAAAATCCCCGCAGTGGCGGGGACTTTTTATTGTTTATTTAAGTAAGCAAGAAGCTCATCAGCTGAGATGCCCTGTTGAGCAAGATCTTTTGCCAACAGCTCAACTTGTTCACCTTTGCGCGACTCAATCACTTGCTGGAATTGGTACACGATATCACGCAAAATTGGCAGAGGTACTTGTTTAGCCGCACTACGAATACGCTCGGAGCTTTGATTACCCAGCTCATTAAGCAACTTGCCAAACATCACCTTTTCTGGTGAATCTTCCATTTGCTCTAGAATACGAGCCATTTCATACGTGGTTAACGACATTACTTTTTGAGTTCCGTTATGGTGTCAGGAAAAGTCTGAACGACAAATATACACGCCTTACTTACATTGGAAAATACTAAATTACACTGATTTACGCTTTCGCAAAGCTTGAATGCCAGTTCTTACCTGCTTTTGTAAACAGAACCACCAACGCAGGCAATAGAACCCACATATGAATTGCGATCAGTGTTTGAGGTTCCAAAGATAAACGCTGCAACGTACCAACCAACAAACCAGAGCCACTCATTTGGAACAACCCAAGCAGTGCCGCAGCCGTACCCGCTTTGTCACCAAACGGTTCCAATGCTTTCCCTGCCGCTGCACCCAGAATGAATGCAAAACCCACTGACGACATGAAAATAGGTAGCATAAAAGAAAGCGCGGTATTCTGACCATTCATCACCAGCATGATCACACCTGCGAGGCCCAGAGTCGAGATCCCCGTAACTAAGGTGTTGTGCGTGCCAACGCGCTCCATAAACTTAGGTGCAAGCATACAAGCCGCAATATTGATCACTGCATTTACACCAAACCAGAAGGTGAACTCATTCATCGACAACCCCATCCCTGTCATCAATACCGATGGCGCCGAGGTGACATACGCGAGAATAACCGCCATTGCCATTAAACTCAGTGAAGCATGGAAGACAAAAGATGGCGTACTAAGCACTGCCCAATAACGGCTGAGCTTAAACACGGCTTGCTTTTCCGTTGATGGGTTGGTCTCTTTCATCATGAAAAACATCAATGAACCGGACACAACGGCAAAGCCAGCCATAAAGCTGAAGTTAGCTCGCCAATCAAATTGCTGAGTTAACCAACTACCTAGAATTGGAGCTAATGCCGGAATAAAACAAATCGCGCCGTTAAGATAGCTGATCATTTTGCCGCTTTTTTCCGGGCCAAAGATATCGCGAACTGTTGCAAAGGCTGCTACCGATGTCGCACACGCACCTAAGCCTTGTAGCAGTCGGGAAACCAACATCCATTCAATATTTTGAGCACTCCACGCCAATAAAGCGCTCATCGCATAGATAGTGATACCGCCCAATGCAACAGTTCGACGTCCGAGTTTATCTGCCAAAGGGCCAGCAAACAGTTGCCCGACACCCATCGCAAATAAGAACCAAGTGATCGTGTCTTGTGCTAGCGCATTATCGACCTGAAAAGTGGAAGCAATAAGAGGTAAAGCAGGTAGATAAATATCAATCGCAAGAGGACTGAAAAGAACCAAAAGGGTCAATAACGCCATCTGTTTTTTACTATTAGAAAACTGGCTAGGCACACAACACTCCGAATTGGATAAAGAACTTTGGATAGAGCTTAATCATCTGATGATATGAATGGAAATGATGTATAATCATGAGCATTATTCCTTAGAGGAAATTCACCGTGAACGTCGAAAAACTGGCTCGTATCGATTTAAATCTATTGGTCTGTTTTAAAGTTTTGATAGAAGAGTTAAACGTCACTCGCGCGGCTCATCGATTGTGCTTAAGTCAATCCGCCGTGAGCAAATCACTGGCTAAACTGCGCATCCAATTTGATGACCCGCTTTTCACCCGAAACTCACATGGATTAACACCAACGCCGCGCGCATTGTTTCTTAAACCGAAACTGGATCTGTTGATAAATCAGTTAGAAGTACTGACTCAACCAGAAGAGTTCTCTCCACAAAGCAGCGAATACCGTTTTCAAATAGCAGCGGTTGAAAGTGTTTACCCTCTGATTCTGCCCCATTTCTTACCGGCGATTTTTCAGCAAGCCCCTGGGGTGACGATCAGCACTCACCCTTGGTCCGATAATACTTTTAAAATGCTGCAACGTGGCGAGCTAGACTTAGGCTTAACTGGAAAAGATATCGATATTAATGATGCCAAGCTGACTCTGCTGCCACCCGATGACATATGCGAACTGGAAATTTATCGAGATCACCAGATGTGTATTATTCGCAAAAATCACCCAGCATTAAAACAGCCTTGGAACCTCGAAGCGTATCTCGCCCTGCGTCACGTACAAGTGCGTTGTGACGGCAACGACCGTTGGCTGTTAGATTATCGCCTTGCCGATATTGGAGCCGACCGCGATATTGCCGTCACCGTTCCGGACTTTAATAGTGCCGCAAGTTTATGTTCCTACACTGACTTTATTTTTACCGCCCCAAGCCATTTTGTGCAGCTCGCTGCTAAACAGCTTGATTTGGTCGTACTACCACTCCCGCTAGAATTTCCACCTATGGCATACACTTTATTCTGGCACCGAGACAGAGAAAACGACCCTGCATTGGGTTGGCTACGTACGATGATCACACAAAAAACCGATCACCTTAGATAAAAATACCGCTCTCAATTTGCGCTTAGCGGGTAAAATGAGTAGCTTAACTGTCGTAGTCCTTTTTGGCTCATCTATGGCCTAGTTGTACTCCGACTCAACCTAAGTCATTGCAAACTTGCGTTGATCATAAACTGCATGAAGCAGAAGGAAACAGCTCCCACACCTGAGCATGAAGGAGCGGTAATTTGAAGGAATAAAACAGATGCACAACGAAACTCTCAGCCGTGTGAATGCGATTCGCGAATGGCTTATACAACATAATATTGATGCCCTACTGGTTCCGCACGAGGACGAGTATTTGGGTGAATACGTCCCAGCGCACAACGAGCGCTTACATTGGTTAACAGGCTTTACTGGTTCTGCTGGTGCTGCGGTAATCACCAAAGACAAAGCCGCTATGTTTGTTGATGGCCGCTATACCGTTCAAGTCACCAAACAAGTCCCGGGTGACCTATTTGAATATCGTCACCTTATTGAAGAACCAGCTTTAGATTGGGTTCTAGACAACCTGCCAACAAACGCATCTGTCGCAATTGATCCTCGTATGCACAGCTCAGCTTGGCTAGACATGGCACAAGCTAAACTGGCTGGAAAGCTTGAGCTAAATATTCTGACCAACAACCCAATTGATGAGTTGTGGCATGACCGCCCAGCTGCTGTGGTTTCTGATGTTCGCCTGATGCCAACAGAAGCCGTCGGTCAATCAAGTGAGAGTAAGCGTCAAGAGATCGCCCAACTGGTAAAAAAAGCGGGTGCAGATAGCGCTGTGATCACAGCATTAGATTCTATTTGTTGGCTGCTGAATGTACGTGGTTTAGATGTATCACGCCTACCAGTTCTGCTTTCTCACGCGATTCTGCACTCAGATTCAAGCGTGGAATACTTCCTCGATCCTGCTCGTCTACCTGCTGATTTTGACGCTCACGTAGGCACCGGTGTGACCGTTCACCACCCAGAAGCACTTCAATCTCGCCTTGAAGCCATGACAGGTAAAAAGGTATTAGTTGACCCTGCAATCAGTAACGCTTGGTTTAAGCTAGTACTACAAAACTCTGGTGCGTCCGTGATTGCAGCAGCAGACCCATGTCTGATGCCAAAAGCGGCGAAGAACTCGGTTGAAATTGCGGGTATGAAGGCGTGTCATATCCGTGATGGCGTGGCAATGAGCAAGTTCCTATGTTGGTTAGATGCGGAAGTTGCTGCTGGTAACCTGCATGACGAAGCGATATTAGCAGACAAACTGGAAGCATTTCGTAGCGAAGACCCTACGCTAATGGATCTCAGCTTCGATACCATTTCAGCTGCGGGCGGCAACGCGGCAATGTGTCACTACAACCACGAAAACCAACCTGAACCAGGTAAGCTAGAACTAAACACACTTTACCTCGTGGATTCAGGCGGTCAGTACCTAGATGGCACTACAGACATCACACGTACCATCGCGATCGGTCAGCCTTCACAAGAGATGATTAAACAATTCACTCTCGCACTAAAAGGTCACATTGGTGTTGCACGTGCACGTTTCCCGAAAGGCACACGTGGTTACCAAATCGATACACTAGCTCGTCAGCACCTGTGGGCGGAAGGCTACGATTACGACCACGGTACTGGTCACGGTGTTGGTCACTTCCTAAGTGTTCATGAAGGTCCGGCGAGCATTTCGAAGAAGCAAATCGACGTACCTCTAACAGAAGGCATGGTGCTATCCAACGAGCCAGGTTACTACCGTGCAGATGCGTTTGGTATCCGTATCGAGAACCTAGAGCTTGTTGTTGAAACCCCGACTAACGGTGACTTCCCTGTTCTATCATTTGAGTCGCTAACACGATGCCCAATCGACAAGCGCAACATCAACGTTGATATGCTAACTCGTCCAGAGCTTGCGTGGCTGAATGATTACCATCAGAAAGTATGGGATGAGATCAGCCCACTTGTTGAAGGTGATGTGAAAGAGTGGCTTCGTCAAGCAACGCTGCCTGTAGCACACAGCTAGAAGCTAGAAAAAAGTAGAGGGTTGATGTTTTGCATCAGCCCTCTTTTCTTTGCCTATGTTTCACGTGAAACATAACGATGACCGGTGGCTTTATTTACTGCTTAACCAGAATACGCTGAGTGCCAATCTCGCCATACAGGGTCAAATCCTTTGGCTCGAATCATATCTTCCACAGAACCCGCGCTTCGCTCATCGCTGATCTCAAACTGCTCGAGTTCAACATCATCCATCGCATAACCCCCCGGCTGAGTTTTTGATGCAGCAGACATACTGGTGATGCCTAACGGTAATGCATTGTCTCTAAACTTGGGTGATTCACGAGTCGATAATGACAACTCCACCTCTGGATTCAACAAGCGATAAGCGCAAATCAACTGAACAAGCTGCTTATCCGTCATGACTGATTTTGGTTGGAGCGCGCCCTCACAAGGACGTAAACGTGGGAAAGAAATTGAATAACGAGTCTGCCAATATGTGCGCTCAAGATACTCCAAGTGCGCTGCCACATAAAAACAATCTGTTCGCCACTCTTCCAACCCTATTAAAGCGCCAATACCGATCTTATCAATACCCGCTTTTGCAAGGCGATCGGGTGTATCCAATCGGTATTCGAAATCCATCTTATTGCCACGCAAATGGTGCTCGGCATACGTCGAAGGATGATACGTTTCTTGATAGACCATCACCGCATCCAAACCCAATGTCTTGAGCTCTGCGTATTCGTCTTGATCTAGCGGCTGCACTTCCATCGCTAAATAATTAAAACGTTGCTTAATCATCGGCACCATTTCACGGAAGTATTTCATGCCCACTTTGGTTTCGTGTTCGCCAGTCACCAGCAATACGCTATCAAACTTCATGCGTTTAATGGCTTCAACTTCTGCTGCCACTTCGTCCCTATTCAAGGTACGACGCTTGATTCTGTTCTCCATCGAGAAGCCACAATAAGTACAAGCATTGGCGCACAAGTTGGAAAGATACAACGGAATATAAAGCGACATGGTATTGCCAAAACGCTTGCGAGTTGCTGAATATGACAACTGCGCCATTTGCTCTAAGTACGCCTCAGCCGCTGGTGAAATTAGTGCTTTAAAGTCTTCCAAATCACGCTTGGGTTTATTCAATGCCCGCTCAACATCTTGTGCCGTTTTCGCGTAGATCGACATCGAAATGTCATCCCAATTAAGCTGCTTAAATTGTTCAACGAAGCTCATGTTTTCCTCGCTTAATAGCTAAACCAATCTAGGACTAAAGCTCATCTAGGAATGACGTCAGTGGACTCGACGCAACCGCATGAGAAACCTTACCCGCAAGTCCGGCTTCATAAGCCATACGCCCCGACTCTACCGCCAACTTAAATGCTTTCGCCATCGCAACGGGATCGCTCGAAGCCGCAATCGCGGTATTGACGAGCACGGCATCCGCGCCCATTTCCATCGCACGCGCGGCATGTGAAGGAGCACCAATACCCGCATCGACAACGACAGGAACATTAGCTTGGTCGATAATGATCTCTAGGAAATCATGAGAAACTATCCCTTTGTTAGAACCGATCGGCGCGCCTAATGGCATGACCGCAGCACAGCCTACTTCTTCCAATCGTTTACACAGTACTGGGTCAGCATGACAATAAGGAAGCACAATGAAGCCTTCACGCACCAGTTCCTCAGCGGCTACAAGTGTCTCAATTGGATCGGGCATCAAGTACTTCGGGTCTGGATGAATTTCCAGTTTTAGCCAGTTTGTACCTAACGCTTCTCGCGCCAATTGTGCTGCAAACACAGCATCTTTAGCATTCTTTGCACCTGAGGTGTTCGGCAATAAGTTCACCCCCGCTTGTACTAACGGCAGCAAAATATCGTCTTGTTGGTCGTTCACATCCACACGCTTCAACGCCATGGTCGCAAGTTGAGATCCCGACACTTGAATCGCTTCTGCCATTAATCGGCTGTTGGCAAACTTCCCTGTTCCCGTGAACAGTCTTGATTCGAATTGTTTATCACCAATTTTAAGCATCGACTTTAACCCCCTGCGATCGCTTGAAACAAAGAGATGCTATCTCCCTGTGAAAGAACTGTGCTAGCCCACTCACTGCGCGGCACAACATGGTTATTAATTGCAAAAACACAGCCCATTTCAGGCAACGCAAATTGACTAATGATTTGCTGTAGATTCGACTCACTGGCAACTTGATGTGACTGGTCATTGATGACAATAGTGATCATATCTAAGTCAGCAGCGGTCATTTGTGGTGCTTGTTGTTCTGATAACGTCATTGCTTCCAACTCTCTTAATTCTGTCCATTACTCGTAAGCTAAATCTGAGCACACACTTGGCACTGTTTGTCTTTGCTTATCGCCGTGGTTTGCCATTGCAGTTTCAATCCATCAAACAGATGCAACTTGGCAGTCTCAACATGAAACTTTCCCGTCGCCAGTTTTTGAATTGCCGCTATCGCTTGGTAGTTACCAAGTGTCCCCACCACCGGACCGACGACACCGCTCTCACTGCATTTTTGCGTTTGCGGTAATTCATCGAACGGATACAAACAGCGGTAACACGCTTTACTCTGCGCTTCTTGTTCACTTGGTGTTTGGTAATCAAAAACAGCGAATTGCCCTTGCCAACCAATTGCCGCCGCCGAGATGAGCGGCGTATTTTGCTCGAAACAAACTTGGTTAATTAGCTGGCGCGTTGGCATGTTATCGGTGCAGTCCAGCACCACATCCGCTAGCATCACCTCAAGCTGCAGCTGTGCTTTGTCTAATCGCTTATTGAGAGCACGAACTTGGACCATAGAATTAAGTTCAGTAAGTTGCTTTACAGTCGCTTTTGTTTTCGCAACTTGGAGGTCTTGCTCACGATAAATGATCTGACGTTGTAGGTTACTGCTATCAACTTCATCATCATCAACCACAACCAATTTACCAACACCCGCTGATGCCAAGTACAAACTCGCTGCGCTTCCTAACCCACCACAACCGATGATTAGCACATGCGATTTACTCAAACGCTCTTGCCCACCTTCAGCAATTTCAGGCAGAGCGACTTGGCGTTGATAGCGAAGAAACTGCTTATCCGTGAGCATGCTCGCCTCTCTTGGTATCCGCCAATTCACTATTCTGATCAGTAAACGTTAGTTGTCTTTCCTTCATCAGTTGTGCAAAAAACTCGATAACGGACTGAGGTGATTCTGCCAAGGTAATAGCACGCACGACTGCCAAGCTAGAAACGCCCGTTTGCCAAACTTGGTCAGCATTAGATTGGTCGATGCCACCGATCGCGACCGTCGGAAAGCCAAGCACGTCGCCACTAACGGCTTTGTCTTTTGAAGGACGGAAAGCCGACTCTGTGTTTCTATAAGGAATACTATCAATCAGCTTTTGATACAGTGCCAAGCGCACCAAACCTTGTGGTTTCGATGGCATCTGTTTTGTGGTGGTTGGGAAAATATGCCCTAGCGCGATGTAGCTAGGATGAATTTGTACGATGCGCAGTAGTTCGTAATAACCATGAGTAGAAAGACCAAGACGAATGCCGGCTTTAGTTAGCTGAGCCAAATTCGACTCTTCTATGTCTTCTTGTCCTAGGTGAACGCCATAAGCGCCATGCTTGATTGCCAACTGCCAATAGTCATTGATGAACACTTGAGCTTGATACTGACGACCTAACTCAATTGCTCTAATGATCTGTTGTTCCAAATCGGCTTGTTGTGGGTTCTTGATTCGTAGTTGAATAGTGTTGATGCCTAGTGGCAGTAAACGCTCAATCCAAGCAACGTCATCAACGACTGGGTAGAGCCCTAGACTTTGCTTAGTTAGAGTTGGAAAGCTAACGCTCTCACCTTGCGCAGACCAACCAACTTGAATACCGAGTCGGTTATCTTCCAGTACTGGTGTGGGGAAATCATCAAATTGGTTAGCCCACTGAGTTGATTGTTCCTCGTCAAGGTTGTCATTCGATAGTGTTTCACGTGAAACATTCGCTTGTTGGGTTAGCATTCCTCGAGCAAGTGTTAACGCATCTTCGATAGGAAAATCGAGTACTGTCAGCGCTACTATCCAAGCAAGGTGATGTTCGGGATCGAACATTGCGTTGGGTTTGGACTTAACGGAAAGCGCTCTCACTTCGTCGTTAAAGGGGTGACGCCAGATATCAAGCTGATGCACTTTCTCCTTTTTATCGGAAACCTGAGTATCAGCAATACCAATATAAATCGCTTTCGACGGTTGCTTAGCACACGCTTCTACCGACAAAGTAGAGCGGTAATAAAGCACAAATAAACTCTCATGTTCAGAGTCATATCCATCAATGAGATCAGTCGTTATGTTTGTGGTCTGTTGGTCGCGAACAAGCTGAATAGATTGAGTTGGGCTCACGCCCAACTCAATGTCTTCGATTATAAAACCCTGTTCTTTCGCCAACAACAAACATTGCTGAACTAAACCTGTCAGTTCAATCAATGATGACGGAATAAGGATTTTGCTCATTAGTCACTTACCTCGGCATGTGCTGCTGGGTGGTATAACTCAGAACCTGACTCTCTAAATTCTTGCGATTTCTGACGCATCCCCTCAAGAGGATCATCAAGCATTTTGATCGAGATAGCTTGGTCCGCAGCAACTTGCTCAGTATCTTTCGCGTATTCTCGAACCTCTTGCGAAATCTTCATCGAGCAGAACTTTGGTCCGCACATCGAACAAAAGTGAGCAACTTTTCCCGACTCTTGAGGCAAGGTTTCATCATGGAAAGCGCGCGCGGTTTCTGGGTCGAGTGACAAGTTGAATTGGTCTTCCCAGCGGAATTCAAAACGTGCTTTAGAAAGCGCGTTATCACGAACTTGTGCGCCAGGGTGCCCTTTCGCCAAATCAGCAGCATGAGCAGCAAGCTTGTAAGTGATCATGCCTACCTTCACGTCTTCTTTGTTCGGTAAGCCGAGGTGTTCTTTAGGAGTTACATAACAAAGCATCGCACAGCCATACCAGCCAATCATGGCAGCGCCAATGCCTGAAGTAATATGGTCGTAACCAGGAGCGACGTCTGTCGTCAGTGGACCAAGCGTGTAGAACGGAGCTTCATGGCAGTGCTCTAGCTGCTCTTCCATGTTCTCTTTGATCATGTGCATTGGAACATGGCCAGGACCTTCGATAATGACCTGTACGTCGTATTCCCACGCAACCTTAGTCAACTCGCCAAGGGTACGAAGCTCCGCAAATTGCGCTTCATCGTTAGCATCGGCAACCGAACCAGGGCGCAGACCATCACCAAGAGAAAGTGCCACATCATACTTGGCACAGATTTCACAGATCTCTCGGAAGTGGGTGTATAAGAAGCTTTCTTGGTGATGCGCTAAACACCATTTCGCGATGATAGAACCACCACGAGAGACGATGCCGGTAACGCGTTTTGCTGTCATTGGTACATAGCGCAGTAGTAAGCCAGCATGGATAGTGAAGTAATCAACACCCTGCTCTGCCTGCTCAATCAGAGTATCGCGCATCACTTCCCAGTTAAGGTTTTCCGCAACACCATTCACTTTCTCAAGCGCTTGGTACATAGGTACGGTACCGATCGGAACCGGGCTGTTACGCAGAATCCATTCTCGAGTTTCATGAATATTGCGACCTGTGGAGAGATCCATAACAGTATCGCCACCCCAGCGTGTCGCCCACACTAGCTTCTCAACCTCTTCCTCAATCGAAGACGTCACCGATGAGTTACCAATATTGGCGTTTACTTTGACCAAAAAGTTACGTCCAATGATCATTGGTTCGGATTCTGGGTGGTTGATATTAGAAGGGATAATCGCGCGACCTTCGGCAACTTCTTTGCGAACAAACTCGGCGGTAATGTCTTTTGGAAGATTCGCTCCAAAGCTTTGACCAGGATGCTGTTGATTCAGCACATCATCACGGTACTTGGCACGACCCATGTTTTCACGCAGCGCGATGAATTCCATTTCTGGGGTGATAATACCTTTGCGAGCATAGTGCAGTTGAGTGACGCATTGCCCATCTTTGGCACGTCGAATACGTGGTAGATTGCCGTAACGAAGATCGTCTAGTGTTTCGTCTTCTAAGCGTTCTTTGGTGTACACCGAGCTTACTTCATCGAGTAACTCTGTGTCACCACGCTCTTCAATCCAGCTTTCTCTTAGCTTTGGTAAGCCGCTATAAAGGTCAATATCGTAGTTCGGATCAGTATAAACACCTGACGTATCGTAGACTCGGACGGCTTCATTCGGCTCGAAAATAGGCGCTTCTTTTGTGCCACCAATCAGACTATCTGCTAGCGCTATTTCACGCATAGGTACACGAACATCTGGACGTGAACCTTCTACATATACTTTTGTGGAATTTGGGTACGGCTGTACCGAGAGTGTTTCAATAAACTGTTTTGCTTCCAGTCTCGCTTGTTTGCGACTCGACATAGCATTTTTCCTTGCTTTGTTATACTAGATAAAAAGTAATTGGATAAAAATGCTTGGCGGATAGATGCGACAAGAGGAGTCAAATTAAGGCTAAATAAAGCTTAAGTAATTTGCCTATAACAACATTCGACTATTTGATAGGTCAACCAGAAAGAACTCCGGTATAAATATCTTCTCTTGTTCCCTTCGCAGATTCTAATCTGATCAGGTTCAACGGATCCCGAATTAACGGTCTCAGCCTTATGGCACTCCGACAAGTGATATCAGTATATAAAAACGGCCTGGTTAAACCAAGCCGACCTGTTTAATTTTTAACTACTTTGCTAGCTGCGCATCAATAATTGGAAACCGATCCACGCAGCAGAGATACTCAGCACCACATTTAATAAAATATTTAACCCCATCTTAAAAAATGCACCTTGCTGCATAAGTAAAACATTATCCATAGAAAAGGTGGAAAACGTCGTCAGTGCCCCTAAAAAGCCCAAACCAATCACTTGTCGCCAAGGTTCTGTTGCCAACAGTTCATTGTCGAACGCAGCAATCAACAAGCCCATTATAAATGAACCGACTACATTAACGGTTAACGTACCGTATGGAAAACCACGCCCCAATAAAATGACACACAGTTCAGATATCAAGTAACGAGAACACGCACCGAAAGCACCACCTAGTGCAATAAAACCAAGAATGGAAAACTGCCCCATAATTCCCCCAACACTATTGATGACGATATTGTAACCAAAACTAAAGCAATATTGATGGTGAAATTTTAGAATTCGACAACGTATTGCATTTAAAACACGCTGAGATTAAAAAAGTTACAGGAGTCACTTTACTTCAATATACCCCATCAAACCGGTTTTCATATGCTCAATAACATGGCAGTGATACATCCAACGTCCAGGGTTGTTAGCAACAAAGGCAGCTTTGGCACTGCCATTTTTTCCAAGTAAAACCGTATCGGTATGGAACGGTTCGTCGAGTTTTTTTCCATCTAACTCAAGAACAGTAAATGTATGCCCGTGAAGATGAATAGGATGATGATATTGAGTAACGTTCTTCAAATTGAAGATATAGGTTTTTCCAAGCTCCAATGTTGAAAGTGGCGCAGGGATATTATCTATGCTCATTTCCTCCCAAGCCCGTTTGTTCATCAGCCAGAATTTAGGTATCGCTTTGCCCGATTTATCGACAGGAGTGATCGCCCCCTCCCATTCAAACACATAATCGATTTGCTCCGCATTTTCCAAATCAAGATCAGGCACAGGGTTGAGAGGCAATAAAGGCAGTTTCTTGTTGCTTGGCAGGTCAGACTCAACAACTTCAAACTCACACAAAGAGAATGGGAAGCGCCCTTTCATTTGACGCACATAAACACGCTCTCCAGCCTTCGGAGCAATCAATCCGATATCCAATCTCATTCCCGGGCCAATTTTGTGTTGAGTGAGCCTATAAGGCGTTTTAACTGGATTGCCATCGATAGCAATAACCCAAGCCTCTGTGCCTTCAATCGCGATCGGATAGGTAATGGTGTTATCGACATTAGCAATTCTTAATCGCGTAGTCGCGTTCTGCTCCAGCGTATAAACAGGCTCATGAATACCGTTGACGCTACTCCACTCTCCTGGCGTTCCCATACGTGCACTCAAGCGCGGCACCATTAGATTCTTCCACTGTCCTTGCTTGTCTAAATGCCAATGCTTGAGGACGACTTCATGCTCTTCATCAAACTGAACAGGCTCAGCCTCTTCAACACTTATTAGCCCAACCAACCCCATACCAAGCTGCTTAACGCTGTTCATGTGTGGGTGATACCAAAACGTACCTGCATCTGGCGGTGTAAATTCATAAACGAATGTTTCACCCGGCATGATAGGCGGCTGACTTAAGAAAGGTACACCATCCATTTCAATGGGGATTCGCAGGCCATGCCAGTGAATTGTAGTTGGCTCTGAAAGCTTGTTGGTAAATCGGATAATAACTTTCTCACCTTGGCGACAGCGAATCGTAGGCGCTGGAATCGAACCATTAAACGCGAGTACGTCTGTGTTAAACCCTGGGACCAATTCTGCAGTAGAAGGCTCTGCAGTGATATCGTATATATGTTGCCCCTTATTAGTACTCCGAGATAGAGAACATGCAGGTAGAACGGTAAGCGCGGAGATTGCTAAGGATGATTGAAGGAAGCGTCGACGAGATATATCCATACATAGTTACCCATTAATCCAGATCGGTTGAGTGTAACTAAATATAAATAATGATTCTCAATTATTACTAACATTTCGGAGCACTTGGTTATAACGACTAGTCTAATAGGTTGGTGAGTTCGAGTAGCTAATAAATACTTACAAAGAGCAGCAGGCAGCAAAAAGTCATATAGGTGGGATGAGAGGACACATGCATAGTGGCAAGCAGATACAAAAAAGGCTCTGACCTAAGTCAGAGCCTTGATATATGGCAGGGGTGGAGAGATTCGAACTCCCAACACGCGGATTTGGAATAAATAATTTCGCTGCATTAAAGACATAACCAAGCGACGAACCTGACTATGTTGGCACTCTTCATATGGGAAATTCGCAAGTCATTATCTGCAATAAAGTACCACCACAGTTAACTAGTGTGGGCTTGCATATCCATTTTGATTGACTTAGCTAAACCAGATAAATCACCATATATCGACTTAGCATTGATGTTCATTTTCCGCAGTAAAGCATAAATTCCTTCATATAACTCACTCGAAATAACAAACTTCAACATTGGAGTAGAGCTATACACCCCCAATGAAAGCAGGTCTTCGATTTTCTGCTCTCTATTTCCGGAAATTAGAAACGTTCCTGCTTGTCTATCAATCCTGACATTCATTTCCAATGGTTCAGTTATCCATACAATATCGTAAGAAAACCTATCAACTACTTCATCAAATATCTGATCTTGAATTCCATGAATATCTTGGCGACGTTTATTGAAACTACCATCTTTGCTAGAAATATGCGCAACAGAAGCATCCAATACAGCATGATAGTCAAGCGCAAATATAGCTAAATCTTTCTTACTTTGAGGATCATAGGCTTCCAACGCAAAATACAATGCAATGTAAGGACTCTCTGTAAAATCGATTAGGCGTGTAGGAGCCCCGTAATGCTGCATAACCGACAACCAAGCGAGCTTACTTTTGGGTTCATGGTTAGGGTCATTGTAAATATGATATTTTGACTTAAACAGGTTCAAGTAGTGCTCTTCAACCTGCTTAACATGACCATCCCATGAAGTACCTAACGTACGCTCCAATGTGGATTCTAACTTCCAAGTAGAATCTGCGTGCCCCCTGTAAATATAATGGTTAGGTAGTTCATTCAACGCAGTCAATAGATCCTCGACCGTACTAATTTTTTTTTCGGTTATCATCCTCGGACCCTCGAATACTCTTCTTGGATCCGCTCTAAAACATCGCGGTATGATGCGTCTAAATTGACAACAACAGATACTGCATCACCTTTCATTTTGATAGGTATGACCTTTTTACCCTCTTCGGGGATAATTCTTGCAGATGCCGTGTTAGCCGTTGCGGCTGTTGATTTCGCTACACTTTCAACAACCTCTTCATTCAAAGCTTCACCCTTAACTTCCAGTGCTCCAGTTTGTGCACCAATTTGTTGTGCATATACAGACAAAGGTTTTTGGAACAATTCATCCGCATCCACAGGGTTGGGACCAGTAAACGTAGCTTTAAAACTCTTAATAGCATACGCACCTCGAATCTTTTGAATGAAACCTTGAGGGTCAGGGATAAAGTTAACCTTTACCTCTGCTCCAGTATTGATAACGGTTTCAGACTTTTCAAACAATCCTCGAATTCTACGAGCAACCGTTTCAGCATCTGGAGCTAGTTTAGATTTCTTAGCAATACCTAACAAACCTATACGACAATCAAACACTACCGTTGTGTAGGGACTAGAATCATCCAATTTATCTATAAAATTACCGCTTTCCTTATCGAATTTTTCCAAAGTAGTCTTGGTTGTTCGACCGATAGCAAACGATCCTGTTAGCTCATCAAAAAAATCAACATTTCCCAAATGCCATTCACTACCTGAAGACAACATCAATTCGGGTTTCTCATTAATAGCTTCAAGAAATATTTGGGAAGGAGAAAGATTAGGAGATAAAAGCGGCATCTGAGCCGGCTTTATAAACTTCACTCTGTATAAATAATACTCGGTTCCAGCCACTGACACACCTTGCTACGTATTGTTAGTTTTTGTCTTTTAATTTGTGCTCAGTATCCAATTCTATAAGGAAAACAACAAGTACTAGTCATTAAAAAGAAGATGCATATCAATTTCAAACCCTGATAGTAGCAGTCGTAGAGTGCGTGATTACTTCAGCAAGATTGCTACTCTACTATCTTCGGACAATCCACCAGCACACGGCAGATAAACAACAGCAATCGTTCCACTACATTGCTACCACTGGTTCTGAAATAGAAAGCCAGATCCCTTTAGGAATCTGGCTTTGAGAGTGTTTCGTGATACTACGCAGCGAGTTTTTCAGTATGTTCTCGGTTGTACTCCTCTAGCATCAATACTGCTTCATCAACCTCGTCAGGATGGAAAATCAATGTCATATCGACCATCGGATATTCACGAACAAACCAAGAAAGCAGTGGCAACATGCGACTCGTGATTGGCAACGCTGATTCAAGTAGCTTACGTCCCTTAGCATTGCTCAAGTCCTGAGTGCTGGTTAATTGAATGCCACCATCTGCCAATTTCTCCATCAAGCTTGGGTAATAACCACGAGGAGCGCGATTAGGTGTCTCTGGTAGCCCCCATTTACCTTGAGTGATAGCTCGTAACATCTGCACCTTGAAAATGCCCTCTGAGCCATCTTCTAGGTATTTAACACCCGTCCCCTTGAGATAACTACGAACCTTGTAGAAGTCCATCCAATTGTCCCAATCTTCCATCGTTTTTAAGCAGTTGTTTACGCGCCACTCGTCGAAGTAAGTACGAGCATCTAAACCTTCATCAACGGTATTCCATGGAATAGTATCGAACGATAGGTGCTCTACCATTTCACCGCTTTTAGGGTGGCGAACTTCCACCATACGAGGGTTTACAGGACGACGCTTAAAGTCATATTCGAGGTTAAGTGTCTGTTCGGTATGGATGGAGACAAGATCCATCTCTTTTAACCATTGGTCACGCGCTGATGCTAAGTGTTTACGTGCAACCTTCTGACCCGGATAACGCTCTAAGAACAACTCGACCATCCACTCATTTTCATCAACGCCTTTCGGTGCTTTTGTCCCTGCTTTAGCACATATTGGTTTTGTATCACCCAATTCAGTAGTCAATTGTCCACGAGTCCTCATAGAGATAACCTGTTTAGCATGGTGCTTTAGTTGCATCATGTCTTCGCCACTGACTTCGGTACAGATTTGCTGGAATCGACGCGCTAATGGACCATCTAAACATTGCTCTAGTTGCTCTTCTGTGGCTTTGCAAAGCCAGCCGTCTGTTGTGGCTGAAATTATCTTAATGTCATCACCGTAACGTTCAATGAGCTTATGTATAACTTCTAACATGGTTGCGCGAACAAAACCTGTAGCATGTGCCGCATAGTGCGCATTAGTCACTGGTGAATAAGGAATTTTACTACTTAAACCTGAGGCTAAATCGAAACCTGACTTATCACGCAAGCCTTGTCCAACCTTACCGTAAAGAGTGTTACCAATGAGCTTCCAAAGCTTCTCGTACAGCTCATTACCCTCTTCTTTATACTTGGCTCGTTGCTTACGAATCGTCTTGGTAAATTCTTTAAACTTAGATGTAGAGCCTTTCTTCCACGGTATTACCTGACCATGAAGAATTTCAATTTCTACACCAGCATCATGAGCTAATTGCAGTTCCGGCGCTGTTACGTACGTTTCACCTTCAAGTGGATAGTAGATCCCTCGAAGTGAAGTGCGGCAAGGCAAAAGTCCAAAATTTTCCTTGTCATCATGCTTGAAGCGAACATAAGCAAAGCCCATCTTATGACCGAGATAATCTTCAATATCCTTAGACTCAAACGAATTCAAATAGTCTGCTTCGAGAATATCGACGAGAGCCGTGGTGTAAGCTCCGGAAAGGTCGAAATCGTTGTAATCACCGACCTCCGTGGGACCAAAGTACGCGCCAAAATTAGCGCCACCATAAAATGCGGACACAGCTAGTGCATCGGTATACTCACGGCTCACAGTCTTAGTCAGTTCTACGGAATTGCGGATAGAATTACTTTTAGCATGGTAGTACTGATTCTTGCGCTTCTCATATCCTAAGAACTGATGCATCTCAGCCGCACCACCACATGAATCACGAAACAACGACACACCGAGATTACCTAATGTCGAAGGCAAACTATTCAGCTCCAGACCAATATCTTCAAGAAGATCAACCAATGCGAACTTCTGCATCCGTAAACCGTATTCCAAAGCAATATCAGCATCACGAATAGCATATCGATTGAACAAGCTAGTATCCTTACAGTACAGGTCGTCCATTCGCTCTATCATGTTGTCTGGTAGCGTCATCTTGGGGAAACCGACCAACTCTCCGATCTCGTCGAGCGATGCCTTACTACTCAGCAACATGGTATCTACGAAGCGCACTTTGGTTTCGAAAGCATTGTTCGATGCAGAGTAGAACTTGGTATTTTCTATTTTGTACTTACTGCGACCGATTGAGTCCAGATCGATTCCGTAAGCACCACGACCAGATGTGACAGTACCTTGAACCGTTGTCAGTGCGTTCTTATGGTTCTTGTTGTTTTTACCAATGTTCCAAAACTCTTCGAAAGACGCGATATCGGCACGTAAGAAGTGGGCGTAGATAAACGTATGCTCAGGCCATTCATCGATGAAACCGCGAGCTTTAGCTTTTATAAGCAACTCTTGGATGAATTTGTCAAAGCTGTCCTTATAACCTTTCTTGGTAAGCTGCTTACGCTTATCCATTTCATCTTCTTTCGACAGACCTTGATCACGACACTGCTTAATCAGTTTCGCCATGTCGGTATGTTTCACGCCGCTAAACGACTTATCACCAATGCGAACACTGTAGGAGTAGCAAAGAATATCGTTCTTACCCGTCTCATGGTTAAAGACCCACTCAGAGTCTATCGATATATGGATAGCTTTACCCTTACCACGCATTGCCGCCCATGGAGCAGATTTAATCCCCTCTAAGTATCGCTTAATACGTTTATCTATTTCCTTTTTAGCTTCCTCACGTCCTCGCAGCTCAGCTTCGAACTTGCTAACTTGATCATCCAAAAGCAATGATTTGGTATCGAAGAATGTGGACTGCAGGAAGTCTTCTAATTCGTGCTCAGTTTCGCGCATCAATTGATATGTTGTTTTTGGGGCTGTTTCTAACGTTTTCATCTTTATTTATCCATTCGTTAAAATAAAAAAGACGAAGTACATCCATGACCGGGCATACTTCGTCGGTTATCGGATATAGAAAGATCGGTAATAAAGAGGTGCTCGGAGATGAGACTAGTTTAGAAAAGGCAGGTATAGAATGGTGCGCACGAAGGCAGTGGTTTGCTAGACCGTATTACAGCGATATTATTCTTACTTAAACTTTGCTGTGCGAGCCCATGACTTAACAAACTTGATTAGTTGCACATAACCGATGGTATCGACACCTTTCTTTTCAACATCGTTATTCATACAAGTACGCACATACTTCATTAAATATGCTGATTGCAACATCGAACCATGTTCATCTTCGTAACTCTCAATACAGTGAGCAAGTAGCCCCCCCATAGTTTTACTATTCCCTCGTGGGCAGTCTTCACCATACTGCTCGATGATTTCGATTAGGTCTTTCAGTTTAGGAGTGTTCATAGTATTTACCTTCTTACGTTTAGTTAATTGATAGAATTTTATTTAGATCTGGTTGTGCAAACTTACCAGCTTCAAAGGACACCAGAGCATCATGCAATGCATCAGCTACCTTCTCGCGGATTTCCGATTGGGAGATAGGTAAGAAACTCAGGATCGCGTCACCCTCTCCACGAATCAAAATGCCTTTGCGTTTTTGACCATTACAGATCTCAACGGCTTCAACATGAGCGCAACGAACGTAATTACCTTTACTTAAATTGATAAAACTGTCCGTCTTAATCACTTCAACAGTACATGCATCAGCATCAGCAACCGTCTTACCTTCTTCCCCCGTTAGTTTGGCATAGGAGATTTGTCGTCCCTTTGCATCCAGAAGAATAAACAAGTCTTTAAGTCGGATCATCGAAGCGATTTGCTTACATACCAAAGTATTTTTATCAAGGGTATGAATGTGCCCTCTCTTGGTCTTCTTACGTGTCATTTTTTCAGTACCTATATTGTTTAAAGAAAGCACACATTAATACTCCAAATTAATATAATCAACACCCAACACAAACCTAAGACGCTGATTTTATTACAACAAAACAATATACAATGACTAAAAAACCAAAAAAATGAATAGCGATGTTTTAATCAAGACGGTTTGCGCCTTCTTCTTACCGTAAAACTTCTTCGAACAAAAAACATACGAAATAGTTCTGAATGCATAAACAAGATACCACTCGTTAAAATAATTTCTCTTTCTTGTTTAATCGGACAAATATCGACCAGCAAACCTCTTCTTATAGACTGGATATGTCTGAACAACGTAAAGCTGTGCTACTTAGAAGCAACAAAACCAAACCCTGTTACACTAAATTTCAAACATTGTTTTTAGTGCAATGGGACAGTGCTGAATTTAGAACAGAATGAGCACAGCAATGACAAAGTGAATCATTGTGACTAGATAAAGAAACGAACATCAGCAACACTTCTACATTGCTAACACTGGTTGTGAAATTTATCTTTAATATCTTCGTAACTCGACATATCGAAGCCGTCGTCAATACGAACTCTGAATCATCAATGTAAGAAAAAGAAGTAGGGTTATCACCCCACTTCTTCAATAGTTAAAGAACGTCTAGCTCATCCAGAACACCACCGATTAACGCCGCACTAACAAATCCGATCGCTCCACCCAGGACAATTCCTGGAGCCCCAAACCTAGCTCCCAGAGCCGTCCCGTACTGTGCTCCCTTCAATCCGGTTGAAACACTAGGTTTAAACCATCGTTGTTGAGGCATGACTCGATCATATGCTTTCATCATGATTCTCCTTTCTATAGATATGAAAAAGGGGCGTACTCAATTAAGAATACGCCCCTTAGATTTTTACCAATACAGCTTTAGTGAGAGTGACCGCACACCTGACAGCTACCATCATCATAAGCACGTTCACCACATGCAGGACAGGTTGTAACGAGTGTTGTAATTGATTTAATCGCCATGTTAAGGCTCCTTGTTGTTGGTTGATTGAGTGTTGCGGAGCTCATTGATACCTCAGCCTAGAGAGTTCCAATTTCGAAACTGAGATATCGTGAGCCAAGCTCCGCAACAAAACTTATTGTGCTTTACCTTTCGGGGTATCTAGACCGCATTTAGTCTTATCAGTGACATGTCCATTCAAAGTTCCGCAAGCATCCGCTTTCCATTGCACGATGACATCGTAGGCTGAAGTGTGTTGAATACCTGCTTTTCCATTCCATTGTGGCTCTAGTAGCTCTTTCATTTTTGAGATATCGCCCGGATTACCACCGAACGTGCCACCTGCGAATACCGAAGATGCGAATAGCGAAGTTAGACCTAGTAGGATGATTGATTTTTTCATTGTTGTTTTTCCTTAAATACGTAATGACGCCATCGATAAAGACGGCGTTAACGTGATTGATGATTAGTTTAGAAGGGGTGAACGACAGGGTGTGTCGCTCAGATGTAGAAATATTGAAATGATTGATGAATGCCTTGTAAGACATACCTTGGGGTAACCGATGAAAGCTATAGCAATATCAGTAACCTTATGAAAATTAGCTAGAAATAATCAGGTTCTTTCCGACCACGACACCACCTGACGAGCGACCTATCTACAATGCGTAGAATGAAAGAGCATGACAAACTAGCGAAACGACTTGGCATTATCCTTACCCGTTTAAATACAGGTGAGAAGTTGCATTTGGATGATTTAAGTCGTGAATTTGGGGTAGCAAGAAGGACGTTAAATCGTGACTTCAATGAACGGTTAAACTACCTACCGATTCAGCGTGATGGTGCTTGTTACTCGTTAGACCCCAAGTTCCTAGGCAGACAGACTAATAATGAGCTATCTCTCCTGCTGTTAAACATGGGATTCGATACTTTGTTCTCAGGCAAGCACTACCTAAGTAATGGTGTATTGAACAACAAGACCACACCGCCCTTTCTCTTCAAGAACCCACAAGTTGAGGATATTAGTGAATGTGCTTCAGTGTTCGAGAAACTTATCGAATCGATACAACGACGAAACGTGATTAGCTTTAGCCATGAAGGGGAAACCTACGAGGAGTTCCACAGCTACAAACTGTTGAATGACTCCGGCTACTGGTACATCGCTGGGACACATAGAAACCGTCTAGAGTCTCTCAGAGTGGCTAAGATTCGTGAGTTAGTGCGTTACGAGGATAAATACTCTCCTGACCCTAGCATTGAGCAAAAGCTGACTGGTTGTGAATACGAAGGTGAGTTACTCACCCCCATTGATGTCCTTATTCAAATGAGCGCTAAAGGGGTAGAAGCCTTCTTAAATGAAGGTAACGCTGATGACTTCCGAATGTTGAAAGAGCTAGATTCCGGTGATGTGTTAATTAGTCACCAAACCAAGAATATTCCAGAATTACTACGCCAACTTAAAACGTGGCTACCTCATGCAGAGGTACTCTCGCCTGATTGGATAGGTTACTTGTTGAAGCAAGAGCTTCAAGCGTATTTAGATTCAACCAAGTAGAAGGCCAGCACACTGAGTGACGGTGAACAGTACCTTCTTGATGGTAGAGCACTATGCTGTCCAGTTGCCACGACATAATGATGTTTCACTGGGCCACTACAGCCCTCCCTCACCAAGAACTTACCACTATGCTCTGATTTTTAAGTCACCTATGTTGGGTATGGAAAGTGACTGATTTAGCAGAATCACAAACCGATACCGAACAAGGTAAAACTCAAAACGATGCTGTTTTTAAGCTAACGCTAATAAACTAATAAATAACTGGCTGAGCCAGGTCCGATTAAATGACTAATTTATCAGTAAATTCACAACTAAATGCAAAACAAGTTCACCAATCAAATAATTCGACGTATAAAAACTTTCATTTTAGCACCACTAAATTCACTCCCATTGCCACCGACGCAATGGGAGTTTCCATTACTCCATAAACATTCCAACACGGTGCAACGGATGTACAATCCTTGAGTTAGGCTTATCAATTAAGCGCCGATACCACATCACTCTTTCACCCACTTGAACTGATGAACAGGACAAAACCGTAGAGCTCTTTTCCGTTACTTGCTCCGGTCAAGTTCCTGTTCATCACAACACTAATAAGCGCTATGCATCTTCTGTCATTACCTTAATTTCATCGAAGCAGTCCATCGATAGATACGACAGAAAATTACTCCCCCCACATCAAGTAGAACTCAGTGACACTCGGCTATATATGAAAGATTAATCAGGGTTAGAGGCTAATGCTCGAAGCTCAGTTTTCACCACTTCATAGCGCTCAGACACCTGATGTAAGAACACATTATCGGGTACAGGATCAAGGATAGAGATAGTTCGCAGGATAGAAGCTAAGAACCCGCACGAATTGCTGCTTCCACCTGTTATTACTGGTTTCAATGCTGCTGACTTGAGTGTTTTACCTATTTGATCATCGAGCAGTGTAAAGATAGCTTCAAGGCACACCCAACTGTTCGAAAACAATCCTGACGACGAGTTTTTAGAAACACGTATATAGAACTCCTGATCATCCTCTTTATAGGCAATCTGGTACTCTAGAAAGCTCTCAGACTTAGGACTCAGCTTTGGACTCTGACCTTCTTTAACAATGGTGAACAAATCAACATCGTTATCCTTTTCAACCTTTTGGCTCATATAAATTCCTCCTTATTCAGCCAGTTCAATTAACGTTTTAATCGCTTGGGTAGCGTTACTCGTGGAACCCATAACAAAACTTCCACTCCCATCGTCAGCATGGACACAGCACGCCAAGACATAGGGTTCAGTCTCGTCTGGTAGCAAAATGACAAACTCGGGGTTTTCTATCGCATATGACAGAATGACTTCCGTATCTTCATCAACGTCAACTAAGTCTTGATCAGTATCATTTCGCTCAATCAAAATCAGACACGTGGAAACTTCCTTCCAAAATTTCTCAGCCTCATCACGGTCACCAGACCAAGGAAGCAACATCTGATGCATCAATTGCTCTTTAATCGGTAAGGGCAACTCCAACTGTTCAGCATCAATAAGGCTTTTCACAATTTTCATTGAATTTCTCCATCTAAATTCCAGATACGAAAAAGCCCCTGAATAGAGCTAACTATTCAGGGGCTATCTATTTCAGTTAATATTAGTTTTCAGATGACTTAGGTTCGGGTAGCGCTATATTCTCACTAGCTCTCTCGACCATATCAGACAGAGCATTCGCTCCACGTTCTAGCGCTGTCCTATCAAATTTTCGGTAGTGAAGCGTGCTCGACATATCAGCATGATTCAAGACGCGCTGAACCGACGTAACATCCATCCCAGAGTTCAGTAGATTACTCGCTACTGAATGCCTAGCAGTATGGAAAACAACCCCCTTAGGGTCGATACCAGCACGATCCAGTATCAACCTCAAAGCTTTACGTGGCGGTGATATATGCGTCCCTTCTCGACTACCGGGAAACACATGTGGATTCCCCGGTTGCTTTAAGTCCTGAAGCTCAGAAAGTAACTCCAACATCAGTGGCGATAAATAGACTAAATGGGGTTTCTTATTTTTGGTCGTTTTGATGAAAAGTGTACGATTATCAAAATCAACGTCACTCCATTGCCTCTCCATTAACTCAGATATTCGACAACCTGTTAACCACAGCAATGCAATCAGATTACCTTTAACCTTACAGTAGTAAGTTCTAGCAACCTTTATCAGTAAAGCAGTTTCCTCAATATTTAAGAATCGCTCACGGGCACCATTCTCCGGCAGTAAGCTAACCTTAGTTGCATGATTAGGTAGATCAAAAACCTTAGATGATAGTGAGCAAAATCCCTTAACAAGTGCAATAACCCTGTTATTCGTGGCTACAGAATACGGTTTACCATTATAGGTTTCAGTGGCGAGATGGGATTGAAGCTTCATGATGGCATGAGCAGAAAGTCTATCCATGGGAATTTTGTAGATAGGCTTACATCGCAAGAACCGTGTTTCATCGTCTCTCCATGACTTCTTACGGGTTTTCGACCAGGGTAAATAGGTTTCGTGGAAAAAGGTGAAAACATCGGGTATCACAACAGCAGAGCGTGAATCACGCTCTATCTTCGGGTCAATACCGTCAGCAATTTGGACCTTTAGCTTGCGAGCTTTTGTTCGAGCATCGTTTACATCTAAATCTGGCCAGCGTCCTAAAGCGATACTCGCTCTCTTCCGAGTAACTGGACTGACATAACGTAAAAGGTACCGTTTGTTTCCCGTCCTACCGACGAGAACCTTTAGACCAATGGTCTGTTCATCAGACCATTCAATATCATTTGCTTTACTTGTCGATGAAGGGACTGGAAGCGCTTTGATAGCAGACGGGGTGAGGTTGATAGTTCGGTTGGTCACATGAAGACTCCTATGTGGTTAACATTAGAATCTTCATATATGTTTTATTCGAAGTTTATTCCTTGATTAACAAACAATAGTAGTGATCTTGCACATAAAAACCACAAGTTAAATCATAGTCAACGAGACACGTATCACTACAGCACAAAAAATCAACATGTACCATCTAGTAATGACCATTTTAGCATGGAGGCATTATGGATAAGATACCGAAAACAGAAAAACTAACTATATACCTAATTCGGAATGGATACATAGAAGATAAAAGCTTCATCAAAATCGATAGCGCCAAAAAACCTATAAGTTTAGCAATTCCAGGAATAGACCAAGCAACGTTATATATTAAACAACAAGCTGAGCCCAAAAGACCTAAATGGGTGAGCTTCTTTACTGATAGCCATCAGGTTGATGAAAGTATATTTGGTTATAATTCACATGTGGCTGCGGTGTTAGTCATTAGAATATCAGAAAGAATTTTCGTTTTGTCATTCGGCATGGGAAGATTTTTAATAGAACTAGATAGAATTGAAAGAGATTTTGGGTTGAAAGTAACGCTTAATTCTGTTGACCCTCAAAAGTTAAAAAGTGTAGATAAAACTGACCATAGTGTAAGCAATCCTTTAATATCAAGAAACCAGAGTTCTAAGTTGTCAAATTTAAACAATCTGGACGTAGATGAAGAAATGGAGTTTTTAAATTCATTGACTGGTGAATCAAAAATAGAAGGACTAGGGACAGTAATCAGTGGAAGAGACTCTTTAACCATATTCATTAATAGTAAATTAATCAATATTTACACGATTATAGAAAAAGTAAAATCACTATATGAAAAGAAAATACCAACTGAGTTTGAGTGGATAGAAAACATATATAGAATTAAAGACCCGGAAATCATAGAACTCTTAGATAGTATAGTTGATGATAGAATTCTTAATAATGAACTAGATAGCATGTGGCTAGCAGAACCAGAAATTGTAAGTTGGGAGGATCAAGTCGGGTACTCATTTAGTACCGCAAAAAATGCAACTTATACGCAGACACTTGATCTGAAAAGTTATATAACTTATAGAAAAAACACCTCAACTGAACAAATGAAGAAGGACAAGGTTTATACTCTTAACCTCGACTATAACGTAATAAGAACTTGGTCTATTTATAGATGTTTATACGCAGAAGTAAATGACAACAATGAACAATACATACTAAGAAATGGTGACTGGTATAGCATTAACAATAAGTATTTAGATACACTAAATGAATGCATGTCAAAAATAAAGCCTTACGATTTTTCATTTCCTATTTATGATAAAGAAACGGAATACATTTATAACAAAGTAGTTTCCACTGCACACAAAAATATAGAAATAATGGATCAAGAGTTTATATATTACGGTGGTAGTTATAGCAAAAACGAACATTGCGACCTGATAAAGGATTCCAAAGAATTTATACACGTAAAGCTGTATAGGGGTTCTAGCTCCATGAGCCATCTTTTTGCTCAGGGATTAATAGCATCCGAAGCATTTATTTTCGACGAACTATATAGGATGAAACTCAATGATAAGCTTCCTGAACATATACAATTAGAGAATCCACATGAAAGACCTGAACCAAGTCAATACAAAATAGTCTATGCGATCGCTGCAAATCGAAACTTCCCTAAAGACCTACCTTTCTTTTCCAAGGTCACATTAAAAAATACACTTAAACGATTACAGGGGCTAGGTTATAAAGTTAGGGTAGCAATGGTTCCGGTAGACCAAGATACACTTAACATCATCAAAGGAAAGCCTGAACCAGATAAGCCAAAAGTATCGGCATCGGCGTAGCGTCTAAGTTGAAAAATACCTAATAGTATCTACATAAGTCTGTATCTCATTGATATAAAGGGATTCACGGATAAATTTCATAACCTGAACATAGCAAATGTATATTTGCTTGATAAACCTACTTAAATCAAGGTCATCAACGTTGCGTAACCATCACCACAGCAACAATAAACGAAAGCTGGCAATGCTATAGCATTGCTATAACAAGGACTGAAATTTATCTCAGAGAACGCTATAGCATTGAGTTAAGGTACATTAGTGATTACGACGGTTAACATCTCAAAGTTGATATTACTAGGAAATGTTATTGAACTAAGGAGAAAAGGATGGGAATTTCGGATTTAGAAAAACTAAAGAAACTAAGTTGGTATACCACCGTTCCTCTGTTGGTATTTGCATGGGTAATACAGGATAAAGCTTACTTAGATCCTACATTTTTCACTTTCTTTGGGGGGTTAAACGTCATCGGTACGTATTTCACAAAGATAGTTGTGGCTTTGTTTGTTGCTTTTGTAGTTTGGATAGAGTTGGTATCTAGAATGGGAAATGCGGACAAAGTATTTACCCTTCTGTTCGCGACGTTCATCCTAACTATTGCTGGTGTAGGTGTGGGGTTAAACTTGCTCAATCCAACTGGAACACAGCCCCCTTTCAATATCTATTGGTTCATTGCACTTGGATCAATTGCTTTCAATCTATACGAAATGCTAGAAGCTAACATCAAAACCGAAGAAAAACTTAGAAACGCCCCTGAAACGTCTGTGCAGTAATTGCGGAGTACCTTTTACAAAAGTACCGGATATGGACCATACCGTTGTCGAATTTCTATGAAAGGTGTTTGTTGGCAATATTCACCCTAGGTACACGCAAGCACTATTCATTGCTGCATAGCTCACCACTAGGTTGAAGCTGAAAAGACAGGATATGTACCGGAAGGAAACTTGGAAAGCTGTACAGGGCGATTCTGATGGGTATTTTCGGGTAGGTATGGGTGGAAGATCGGAAAGTATCTATTTTTCATAACGCTAGATAGCAAAAAGCCTCAACCGAAGTTGAGGCTTTTCATATCCCGTAAGGGAAATATGGCAGGGGTGGAGAGATTCGAACTCCCAACACGCGGATTTGGAATCCGCTGCTCTGCCAATTGGAGCTACACCCCTGTAGAATTCTTATATTCTAGATTTGACAAAACCTCGCATGGGCGAGGTTGTCGATATTAAGTGGCGGAGTG
>Ga0215265_1027_pt1 | contig 52708 bp, 57 predicted proteins | sample JAMX8_100Endo3_C_FD_182615 | JGI IMG/M metagenome (GOLD analysis project Ga0215265, IMG submission 182615) | Enriched cells of freshwater protists from Biology Centre CAS, Ceske Budejovice, Czech Republic - JAMX8_100Endo3_C3 | ecosystem: Environmental > Aquatic > Freshwater > Unclassified ... | reverse complement strand
TGTCGATCTTCGCCGCAGGCTTGGCATTCCTTTATGCCTGGAAGAACAAGCTCAACGTCGTCGTCGTGATCCTCGCGGCGGGATTGGCGGGGTGGCTGGTGTTTCCGAACCAAGGCTGAACCTGATCGAGTCAGCCTTCGTCGCGCCGTTTCCGATCCACCTTGCTGAGGAAGCCAAGATGCCTTACTTACTGAAGCCTCTTTCATGCGATCCGGCCAAACTCACCGGCCTGTCCGAGAAGCTGATCGTCAGCCACTGGGAAAACAACTACGGCGGTGCGGTAAAGCGCCTCAATGCCATCGAGCAGCGCCTGGCCGAACTGAACTGGGCCAGCGCCCCGGTGTTCGAGATCAACGGCCTCAAGCGCGAGGAGATGATCGCCAGCGGTTCCATGATCCTGCACGAGGTGTACTTCGATTCCCTCGGCGGCACGGGGGGCGACCCCGGCAGGGCTCTGAAGGCGGCCATCGAGCGGGACTTCGGCTCCGTGGACGCCTGGCGCGCCGAATTCACGGCCATGGGCAAGGCCCAGGGCGGCGGCTCCGGCTGGACCCTGCTGGTGTGGAGCCCGCGCCGAGGGCGTCTCGTGAACGCCTGGGCCGCCGACCACGCCCACAACTTGGCCGGGGCCACGCCTCTCGTCGCCCTCGACATGTATGAGCACAGCTACCACATGGACTTCGGCGCCAAGGCCGGGGCCTATGTGGACGCCTTCATGCAGAACCTGTCCTGGACGGCGGCCGAGGCTGTACTTGCCAATGTGGAGGGCGGAGCATGAAATGGATCACCCGCGAACGGCCCAAGATCGACCGCATCGCCTGCCCCTGGCTGGTGGCGCGCTTCATCGACGAGGCCCCCGAGTTCCTCTACGTGCCGGCCGGCGACGTGATGCGCCTCGCCGCCGACACCGACGCGATCCCCTATGACGTGCCGAATGTCGAGCTCGGCCACCACGACGACCGCTGCAGCTTCGACGCCTTCATCGAGAAGTATCAGCTCATTGACCCGGCCCTGAACAAGCTGGCGCTGATCGTGCGCGCCGCCGACTGCGGCCAGCCCCAGCTCGCGAAGGAGGCGGCCGGCCTGCTGGCCATCTCGAAAGGGCTGTCGCTCAACTTCGCCGACGACCACGAGATGCTGAAGGCAGGCATGGTGATGTACGACGCGCTCTACGCCTGGTGCGCCGCCACGCCCCTGAAGAAGATCGCGCGCTGCTCGGGCTGAAGTGATGCTGCTGCCCGCCGGGGCCGCGCCCGAGGCGCGCCTGCTGCTCGCCGGCCGGGCGCTGCGCGCCTTCACCGACGGTTATGTCGCCATCCTGCTGCCGGTCTATCTGCTGGCCTTGGGGCTGGGCACGTGGGAAGTCGGACTGATCAGCAGCGCCACCCTGTTCGGCTCGGCGCTGGCGACCCTGGCGGTCGGCCAGTGGGGCCATCGCTTCCCGCAGCGCCGGCTGCTCCTCGCCGCCGCTTGGCTGATGGCCGCCACCGGTCTGCTGCTGGCCGGCCTGGGTGGCGTTGGCAACTTCTGGCCGCTGCTGATTGTCGCCTTCGTCGGCACGATGAACCCCAGTGCCGGCGACGTCAGTGTCTTCCTGCCACTGGAACATGCCCGGCTGGCGGAGGCGGCGCAGGGCGAGGCGCGCACCTTCCTCTTCGCGCGCTACACCTTCGTCGGCGCCTTGTGCGCCGCCGCTGGCTCGCTGGCGACGGCCATCCCGCAAGTCCTGACGGATGCCGGCATGGCCCAGCTCGACGCGTTGCGCTTCATGTTCGTCGCCTATGGGCTCATTGGCGTGGCGATCTACTTTCTTTACCGCACACTGCCGAACCACCCGGTCCATGCGCAGGCGGCGCCGCCCGCACCACTGGGGCCTTCGCGCGGCATCGTGATCAAACTGGCGGCGCTGTTCTCGGTCGACGCCTTCGCTGGCGGGCTGCTGGTGCATACGCTGCTGGCGCTGTGGCTGTTCGAGCGCTTCGACCTCTCGCTCGCCGCCGCCGGACAGTTCTTCTTCTGGGCCGGACTCCTTTCGGCCGGTTCGCAACTCGCCGCCCCCTGGGTGGCGCGCCACATCGGCCTCGTCAACACGATGGTGTTCACCCACATCCCGTCGAGCATCTGTCTGATCCTCGCCGCCTTCGCCGACAGTCTGCCGGTGACGCTCGCGCTGCTGTTCCTGCGCAGCGCCCTGTCGCAGATGGACGTGCCGACGCGCTCGGCCTTCGTCATGGCCGTGGTGACGCCGGCCGAGCGCGCCGCGGCGGCGAGCTTCACCGCCGTTCCCAGGAGCCTCGCTGCCGCAGCGAGCCCCGCCATTGGCGGCGCCCTATTCGCCGCCGGCTGGCTGGCGGCGCCGCTGGTGGCCTGCGGCCTACTCAAGGTCGTCTATGACGTTGTGCTTTGGCGCGCTTTTCGGAAGTACGAGGAACCATCCTCTTGAGAGCGCTCGCGCGCAAGCACATGGCGCGGCTTAGCGTACGATTTTTTCCGAATTCTGCGGGCTCCCCAGCTAGGAAAACATAAAGGCATGATGCAAAGATCAACCTGGGAGGAGGGCACAGAAGGATAACGCTGTTAGGCGTTACCCATACCTGCTCTGCGTGACGGCGCTACATAAGCTTGCTCAACGTTATCAAGCTGAGCTGACTGGCTTGCAACCGGATAACGAACAACCGTGAACCATAGCTGGGTGCCATTAGCCAAAATAAGGTTGTTTGGGCAATTCTCACCGAATTTACCCCAGAAGGTTTCTACGAATTCCTGGCCATATTCTTCCATGACTTCATCCAAGCTATACAGGCGATCGTAGCTTGGTTCGTTGTCACCCTGCTGCTCAATCGCACGATAGCGCAGTTCATATTTAGCGGGGTCATCCACTTTTAATTCAGGATCACCATGAATGATAGCGTCACAAGTTTTGAGCGCTGACAGGTGAGTACGGTTAGCCATAGCTGTGATAGCTACCGTTTCAGTCAATGCTTCCAGGCTAGCCATGATTTCGACCATGCGCTGCGCAGCATGCGGTGTCCCATCAGGGATGAATAATTTCAAATCGTTCAAGACGTGATTCAGTACGAGATCACGTAATCCTTGACTGGTTAATCCGTCATCCGGGCTAACCGACTCTCCAAAAACGTTTTTGTTGGCGCTCATCGTCAGCTATCCTGCTTCCCGTCGTAGCACGGTACAATATAATCATACCAGTTATTGTATGTTCGATATCAAGGCTCATCTATGCGAGGTCGCACATAGCAATTGGGGATGACACGCCCGTAGGGCTTCTGCCCCGGCGAAACCGGGCACGACGAAAGAATCAGGTTGGAATGAGAGGGCGTCCAAAGGCCGCCGCGAAGCGGCGGGACACGGGCGGAAAGGCGATGGGCTTCGCTCAAAGCGATTTTGGGGATGGTATAATTTTATGCGCAGCTTGATGTCACACTCGTTGGACTTATCACGCCACTTCCTTGGCCGCGCGGCCGCGCAATTCCGAGGGGGCAACTGATGGCTGACGTCCTAGACAAACCAGTCTCGGTGATAGCTCAACGTGAGCTGACAGAGGGGCCTATGAAGGATATTGCTAACCAGGCCCGGATCCGTGGCGCTTCCCATGCGGTGATGATGTTTTACGCCGGCGACAACACTGGCGAAGGACAAGCCATCGTCTCTCGGTACATGGCCAACGAGCACTATCGAAAAGCGTTCACCGAAACCATTGAGCAAAAGATCAAAGCTGACTACAGCGCGATATTCTCGCTCGGTGAAAACCATCCGCTGGCCAGGAGTATTTCGATTTCTCAACGCCTGGTGGCGGACGCTGAGAAACGCCTGACGATGGTGGTGCACGCACAGTCGAAAACCGAAGATCAGTTGTTGGCCAACAGGGCCGGCTTCGCCGTCGAACAGGCATATGACCTGATCCCAGATTACGAATACGCATTGATCGACCGTCAGACCACTACTGGGTTCAGCTGCATCCACCACGAGCCAAATACTCCAAACAGCGGAGGCTTTCTTCCGATCGAGGTTGCTGCTTCCGCCGGCAACCTCGAAGACTTCTGCGAAATTGTCGAACACCCGCGCTTTGATGCCTCACTGATAAAGCCAGATCTGTTTGACAGAATTTCCGAGGGCGCTAAGCAACGATTGCGCGAAGGTATTGAGTTGCTCCAGCGGATGCATCCCCAAACAGCGCCGGAAAGTGCTCCCTTGTCGAACAGAGAGATGCTTCTTCAGGGGCTGGTCATGTTCAACAGTGCAGTGGACACCCACCGAATTGACGAAGCTCCTCGAGCGCACGCCGCTCCGAGAATGGGCTAGAAATTGCCAGGTTTATGCAGGGAGTTCCACGATGCCAAGCAACACCCCTGAGTCATTACTACCTATTCGATATTCGCAACTGCTTCAGCACGAGCAAGCAGCAGGAAGCGCTCAAGCTCCAAATGCATTGTTTGCAAACAGTGGTTATGCAGGCCGTGGAGCGTGGCATGCCAGACTCCTCCTTAATGAGCGAGCTCCGATCAATGCGGAGCTGGCTGTGGTTCGAAAATACTTGGGTATTGCCGAATACCGAGAAAGTTTTTCGGCGTACGTGGCCAACGCGCTTGAAGAGCGGATGGTTACCAGGGAGTCAGCTCCTCCAAGCGACTCAACCACAAAGGCATTCGCACTTGCCGTAGATCTAATCGAGAAAGCTGAGTTAGACGTCGCACAGGGTGGTGTCAGGAATTCGCTTCCAGGTTTCGAGCCAACATCCACTGGTTCGGCTGCTAATGCTTCAGATGAAGTTGCGTCCCGCACACAAGCTTTATCCGATGGCCTAGAACGGCTCACGACCTCCATAAATCTGGGGATTGTGAGCCACGAAGAACTGTTGGCCATCGTCAGGGGGCCAGCGTCGAGCTGAGTGAATTTTTTGAATTTCAATAAGCGCGACCAACATTCTGCGGCTGCATCCTGTTCCGACTGGCATCACAGTGTTCCCGATCGGACGATTCCAATTGAGTTACTCACCGGTCGCGACACGCGCCCTGGCCAAAGAGTCTTCGCAATCGAAGTGCCCTGTGATCCTGTAGGACTATCGGCCGATCATGTGATGTGGATGGTAGTAACAGAGACTGATCGGTATGGCTTTCATGCGACTGCACTTCCAGAATCCACGCTTGATCGAAACGTACGGTTCAATCTCGCCGGCCAATCGACTCAACGACCAAGTCGTCTTGAGATAATTGGTCATGACGAGTCACGCCAAACAATGTCTCACCCGACGCCGGCAGAAAGGAAAAGGGCAGTTGAGAATTTTATTGGTACCGCTGAAAGCAAACTTTCTTTCTTTCTACCTTTAGCAAGAAACATTGGTCTTGCTCTCATCACAGCTCAAGCCGGTCTTAGGTGTTCCTGGAATAAGCCAGATCGTGCCGGGCTATCGGCCGCTGATTTAGAAAAAATGATCGTGGACCAGTTTCTAATGGGCCTCAACCCGAGATCGAACTCGTTGGCCTTGATAGAAGCGGGCCTCGATCGACATCGTCAAAATGAACTGTTGATATCGGCAAGGCGCGATTTGGAAACATGTCGATCACTGCTTGGCGCAAATCCAGTTCAGGTGTTACATCAGATGCCGATTGGCATTCATAGGCAAGCCGAAAGTGCACCAGCCTGGTTGACGGTACCTGTAGATCAGGTCAGTACTGCTTTTCATATGACAACCACAAAGCAGGTGAAGAGGCTTCGAGGTATAGGGCTCCTCCCTCTGAAAAACCAGTCTCGAATGGACTCTGAAGTCGGTGTGATAAACCTATTTCACTCACTTAACGACTGCTTGGTAGCATTTCAGCAGTACTCCTCGACCCGCCTGTCGCACTACCAGCGGGAAGAGTTGGTTGTGCTCTCCCTGGACGTGACCGGGCTTCCACTTGGGTCTGTACGATCCGGTGAGATCTTTACCAGCGACCTAATACGCCCGGAAAGGATTATTGCGATACAGCCCCTTACGGCCGTTGCAAACAGAGATACTGCGCAACTGGCTTAAGGCCCGATAGGCATTTATTATTCAATTTGCGGTACCGCCCCACTGATCCGGGAATACCGAGATAGACACCAGAAACAGGTATGACAGCATGACTTTACAAACTCACAGCAATCCGGATGGTCAGCAAGACCGTAGTAAGCCCCGATCTACTCACAGTTCACCAGATTTCGGGCGCTATGTTGCCTACCGTCGGAAGACCGCCGCCTACGTCGAGTGGCGCGAAAAGTTGAGCCCGACTGATCGCTTACCTCGAGGTAGTTTTTTTCGAGGGAAATCTGCGAGTGCTGAACGGTAGGCTCCTGCGAAATGCCAGTAAAGGTCAAAGATAATTCAGGCTTTCAACGCTTGGTAAGGTGCGCTTATGACTTCAGTAGGAGGGTGAATGTCTGCTGCTGTGGCGCCACACTCGTTCACTTGCGCCACTGCCAACTGGCGCGCCTCAGCCAATAACGTTAGGCAGTCGGTCTGGGTGATCGCGGCCACGTCATACAATCCAAGCGCATAGGCGCGGGCATGAGACTCAGCCTGATCAATCTCCGACCTTTCAACCATCAAAATCGCGGCAACCTTATTCCGAGCATGACGCAGGAACAGCGCTTTCTGTTTGACGCTGTAAATCGGCATAAGGAGAACTTTGGTCAGCGCGGGCTTACGCCGGCTTCATCCAAAACACGTTGCAGCTTGGCCAGCGCCTCCATCATCAAATGGGCTTCAGTTTCGTTTTCCGCATTTGCCCGGCAATCGGTAAAACCTAACCGTTTGACCAGCTGCGCCAAAGCCCAAGCCTCGGCCTCATCCAGATCTCGCCCGGCACGGCCGGTATCACTTTCCCCCGGGGCAAGACGAAGCGCGGTCAGATTCAAATATGGGTGGTGGCTCATGAAATAGGGCTCCTCTTAATTTCTGCAAGGTCACGAAACCTCATGATGGCAAGCGGATGATTATCGTAGGCCTGCTCTGTTGTTTCCATAAGCTCGGTCCATTCATCAGTTCCCAACAGGTGCTGGGCTCTGGCGGTGCCGTTTTCCTAGACGCTGAGGCTTGTAGGTGAATCGGCCAGCTTGAACCGGTAAGAGATAATCGGACCCTGATTCACCCCACCCCAAAACGACGTTGCAGCCGAAGTCTGATCGGGCACCACAAACGTTCGAAGAAACAGAGTTAGCTCCTTGGCCATGTCGAGCAGCCAAACCGGCATGTATTCAGGTTTGGGCCGATCAGCACCGCCGAAGAGCAAATAGACGCACTGCTGTGAAGCCAGCCAAGCAATCCCAACGTTTTTGTGTTCGCCGAGGTAATGCAAGCACGCTAGACCGAACGCTTCACCTTCTGCCACTCCTAGCCCGTCATTCAAGGCGTGCCGGTATTCGGTGAGCATGACTTCTGCTTTCGCCTGGGCATCATTAAGCGGGCTTTTGCCCTTGCCGTTGGAACGAGACGGCCCGCCAATAACGAATGTACCCATAGGTGTCTTCTTCATGATCCATATTCCTACGGTTGGTCTTGGTTCAGCGATAGGCGATCTTTGACAACCTTTTCCACCGAGTCGCGCTCGGCTTTCAGAGTGTGAAAGGTTTCCATGTCGATCACTTCCGCTTGTACCAACCCGGTGAGCCAGCCTGATGAAAAGTACATGTCATTGGTGAACGTTGCCCTTGAACTAGCATGCTTTATGTCGTCCAAGTGATGCTCCCAAGCGTCCCTCAGTGCAGCGGTGGGAAGCCCCTTCGCTACCATAGTCATATCCTCGATCCAATGTATGCCAAAGCCACCTTTTTCTACTGACCCGGCCCCGCACTAGGCGAGGCTTGGGGTGCAGCTGATCTATTTCCATTAATTGGTTGGGTCGGCTACGGGGGTGGGTGCGCTCACTACAAAAACACCCCATAACGCTCCGCCAATAGCAGCTAGTGGCACAGGGATTGTACCCAGCATGCCAAGGTCAAGCCGCCCACCAGTTGGGGTCGGGATTGAGCCGAGGTGCGGGAAAAAACTCAGGCCAGAACAGGTGGCCACAAACAGCAGTGCCCCCCAAAGCGCGGCCAATAGCATTTTGGATTTCTTGGGTCTTGGCCAAACAAACTTCATCGTTTTTTCCTGGATTAGTTGTCGGTGGTGGCCTGGGCTACTAAATCCGGCAGATCCACGCCGGCACCGCGCAATTGGGCGTCGGCAGCCAGCAGCATCTGGCGAGCCGGGCATTCAGCATCACGAATTATGGCACCCTCCAGAATGTCAGGGCACGAACCCATGTTGACGTGGGTGAGTTGGCTGTCATTTCTTATCCACCAATTCTGGGCACCGATAACTGTTGGAGCGATTTTTCGATTTTATTGGGACTTATTTAGCCGAGCCTCGCCCGAAGTGAGAAATTCGCTTATCACCAGATCCAGGTGCGGCGCGAGCTTTAATACATCAGAGTCAATGGCCTGGGTGGAATTGGCTTCATAAGGATATCGAGTTCCGACAAATAAGTTCGAACAAGACATGATCCATTTCTCCAGCGGAAAGCCGGGACAAAGCCGATCGGAGATTTCACTAAACTGAGTGGCTAGTTCAATCGGTATGGCTCTGTATAGCTCAAGCAGATCATGTCGATTCCCAGGCAAGCGTATAGCCAAGCGTAGGTGGCCATCAGGATCGTATTTAGTCCTTGGATAGCGCGGGTCAGCCTCAACAAGAAATGATTTGAGGTACAACTCCGACGCCAGTGCTGAGTTCATCGCCGCAGGCCAATATAGGGCTGTATCACCATTCAAGGCATGCTGCTCAAGCAGCAGCGAAGCTCTTAAATAAGCTCGTGCTTCCTCGATTACCCAAGCGCTAGGCAGGGACTCGTAATCCATTCTTATATCCTCGACTTATCCAACGAAGCTCAACAGCAGGTACAGAATGGGGGTTGATGCAAAGAATAGTGCTACTACTAACAAGACCGAAAGCCACAGGCACTTCAATCCGTGCTCTTTCAGCGATGCACCATAGGCGCCTGGTAATGCACAGCCAGCGCAGAGCGATAATGCAAACTGTGTAGCCTGGATGTTTAGCCCAAAACGAGTAAGCAAAATCGTAGCAACACCAATAATTATAGCCATGATCAGTGCCACCGCTGTCGGACCTACACCACCAACCTTCTGTAGCTGTATGCCAAGAATGCTCATTGATTTTTCCGTGGATTCAGTTGTGTTTGCCGAAGCCCCGGCGGCTGCCTCGGGCCTTGGTGATGGCTTCAGCGGCTATACGGCGCGCATTCACGAGTGGTTCCAGCTTCATGCCCACGGCAGATAAAACGAATCCTGCTGTCAAAGCCACAAGAGACCCAACCGACATAGCCGTATCACGCGAGGCAAACATGACGATGTCCAACATGTACAAGGCTCCCCACAACATCGCGGCCAGCCCAACAGCGACCATTGCAAGACATGCTTTTTCGCCCATGCTCAACCGCTTCGAAATCATTGACATGTGCATATTACTGGGCGTCGTCTTCGGCGCCGGTAGTTTCGGGCTCTGGATACCAACCGAGGGAGACAGCGGCTGCATTTTGCAGCCCTGGTTCATTGGTATCGCCCCACACTACACGCCCCGACCATTCTTCCAGTTCGGGGAGGGGAACATCGCAAAGGTCTGCAATCTCCACGATCCAGTTCTGATCGTTGAGCGCTTGGGCCGCGACCATCACTAACCGCGCTAAGCTCGCGTCATCGAGACCAAGTAGTTGTTCACGTAGTGATTTCATCTGATTTCTCCCTCAACTTTGCGGGCTTTTGCGAGCTTCGTCCGCTGCGCATAACAGATTGTCGAAAAGTTCTTTCAGCAGCTGGTCATCAATCAGTTCAAGATCACGCAGTAGGTCCAGTTTCCCAATAATTTGCTTGCGCTCAGAGCGCCCCATTTCAGCGTCCATCTGACGCAAAGCTGCGGTCGACGTCCTGATCAAATTCACCGTGTGCTCGATCCGCTCCACGCTTACGCTTTTAGATTCGATCATGGCGGTTCCTCATAAGTTATTTGGTGGAACGCTCCCCGGTACTGCCATAGCCGGCGACTGTTCTGGTGGGGCAGGGAGTTTTCCTACACAGCCGGGGTCATGTACGCGAGCGGGTGATATTGAGGCTCTGCTGTAGCGGTCTTCACTACTCGAACGAGCGAAAAATCGGCCTTCACCCAACGCTGAAATTCTGGCGTGTCATGCAGGTCCTCAGAGTCGTCAACCCCGGCTTCCCATGCATTGCCTTCGTTCTCCCAGGAAAGTGTAACTGGATCGAAAGAAGGAAGGTCTTCGAACAGATGCCAACAACCACCTGGGCAGTCGATACCATCGTCCATCGCGCAATACTCCGGCTCAAATGGAAATCCGAAATTGGCGTTAGCGAGGCCCAGTTGCTCAAGCGTTGCCTCTGGAATAGGTGTATTGGCGAGCAGGAATTTAGCCGTGGTCGCTGCTACGTCCGAAGACTTTGCTTGACCGCCCTGAGTCCAGGTGTTGGGTTGATCTTTGACGTTATCCGGCTTGCTGGTCATGACTTGTCATTCCTTCGATTGGGTGGACGCCGACGCGGTGTCCTCTAGGGCCTCGGCCCAGCGGGGGCTGAGGGCGTACCTGGGCGAATTCTTATAACTCTTCATTGGGTAGGCATGCCTCAGCAGCCAGTCAATTTCACGCTCAGGCGTACTACCTGGCCTGGGTGTGTAGTGCGGATACTTCTCGGGGCAAATGCGAAAGGCATAAGCGGCATTTCCCCAGAAGAATTCCTTTTGTCTTACCTCTTCGCCGATGTACTGACGGTCTGGATTTGTGAAGACCCGCCCAGCGATTACACTGTATTCAGCAAGAAGATTGCATACCCGCATTAGCCGACGATGCAGGTAGTTCCACGAAACACCTTTCGGCATTTTCTCACCGAGCAATTCTGTTATGCGCTCGACCATATCTGAATCATCGTCATACATGCCACGTGGCGAGAATCGCCCAAACGGCTTGTCGCTTTCCGCCATGGCCATGAGCACCGCGACGGCAATTTCACGATCACTCGCTTTGATTCTCGCGCTGCGGGCAGCTGCAATTGCGGGCATCGGACGCATCCCCTTTTCGGTTTGTACGTAATGCGCAGTCGCCGGGCTCGGCCTCACGAAATTCGGCCATGCCTGCCTCAGTCATCACCGACGTCCAGTTGCGCCAGTTCTTCCATGGCGTTGCCCATCCCTTACGGTATAGGGCACGGATCGCAGGCACATGTTTGCGGGCCGTAATAACTTCCGGATGCTGCGCGCTGAACTGATCCAGCTCGTTCAGCATGCACGGCTCTGGGTATGTGCGAGCCAGGAAGCGCATAACGGCGAGCTGGCGAGGCGTCGGCTTGCCCATGGCAAATTGTTTTCCTTGAACTGGTAGCCCGGTGAACCGGGCTGTTGAATCAGAAAAAATCGACCTTGCAGCAAGGCCCATCCCAACCACTAACAACCAGATGCTTTTCGAACAGTCGCCTATTGCACGACATGATCAATTGGCCGTTGGCCTTGATGAACACACGGAGCTTGAGTTTCGGGGTCATATCGTTATCCTTGAACTGGTGAGATCGCCCTGAGTTCCAAGCAACTCCTGGAGCTCTTTAACCACTTCACTCAACAGCATTTTCAGCGCCCTCAATAGTGCATTTCAATGAGGCTATTTTGAACTATAGTTAACTTATAATCAAGAATAAGATTAACTATAGTTCAATTATTATGCTGTAGTACATTTCCTCTTCGCGTACCTGGGCCCTGATTTTCAAGCCAAATGACGCGTTTATTTCTAAACTGACATCTAGAGCTGGTCTACCAGTCGGAAGTACCAGTTTAGGTTTCAATCTGACAACCAGCTGATGCGTTCTTATTCTGACAGAGCAGATAGACGGAGGAGGGCGCAGATCTGAAGGATTCGTCATCCTGATAGAATCGAATTAGAAACTCGCAACACTCCCACTGAGAATTGGTATGAACCCAGAGTTAACTGAAGAAGAGATGCGCAAAGCATTGTTCGGTGATGCCGAGCAAATTGCGCACGAAACAACGCCACCAGTGATTAAGCCTCAAGCGGATCGTGTGATTTCGCAACCTATAAAGGCGCCTGCAAAAAAGAAGGTTTCGAAAGCCTTTACGCCCAGGTTGAGGGTCACGCTGCGGGTTGGGAATGAATTTGAAGGCAAGACATACGAGGTTTCGCACGAGGCTGATACCTTGAGCACTCTCCTAGCTGAGCAAGAGGCGACTAAGGCAGCAAGGAAAAAATACCGATTTGTCGAAGTAGTTTCGGTCGAGTCGATGTAAGCGTTTTGAGAAGACTGAAGGCGCGCCTCTAATCAGCGGAAATTATAGTTTCCAATTGTAGAGCGGGGTACGTGGTCACCGACTGCGTAACGCGCCGAGCAGTCGGTTGATTCCATGTACAGGTGAAATGGTTTCAGGTCACACCATCGCGTAAAAATCTACGATAAATGTTTTTGATGCGCCCTCGTTGTACTCAACTGAAAATGTCTCGTGGGGGACGCTATCCCCTGGAAACTCACAGCCAGTAAGCATAAAAACAGTATCATCAAGTGGAGCGCCGAAAATTAGTGCAAGCTTCAAGTTGTTCAGGTTCGCGCTTGGCGAGGAGCAATGTTGAGTGACCTCTTTCTTAACGTTCTTCCATACAAACTCGCGGGATTGATCAACCGTCAAGCCACTGTAAGGATTGCGAGTCGAAGGCGTTATTTTCTGTGAGCGCGCGAATATCTTCTGAGTCATTCTCTCGAGTGTGGCCGCGTTGATCCAAACTGTGATTTCATTCATTCGGTTACCCTTCAGTTCACGACGGTTAAAGTGGACCGAAGGATGCCACAATTTACACCCTTGGCCTAACCTGCAAATGCAGGCGATTAGTCCATCTCATGATTGAGAGCCAATTACATCCCGGGCCCGCGCGGTATGTGAGAGATCTCTAGGGTGCTATGCAGCGTAGCACCCTCGAAGGATGACAAAGACTCCTCAAAATGACTACGGAGCGATGGGCGATTAGGGAGCAGCGACATATCTGCACCAGGGGCCTTCAGGGCTGGTCCAGCCGACAAGCTGATTACACCGTTTGTGATCATCGACTTCAAATCACTTTGAACTGTGGCTTCGAGTATCGGCTTGGTAAAAGGAGAATGCGTTACCAGGTGCTCACCGCTTCTGGTCATAGTGGTCCCGAGAGGAGTTAGTGAGCCATCAAGGAATTCAGCTTTAACACGCTGCTCTTCACTCAACGTGACGCCAAGATTTCTCGCAAACTGTTCAACACGTGCAACCGTTAGAACGCCAGAGGCACGCACGACGTCGGCCTGTAAAATGGCATAGTCCAAAGACCGGGTTATTATCTTGTTAGCATGTGCCTTGAGATCAACATCGAAGGGGGTGCCCGCAAACTCAGCATAGTTACTGTTGGCAGGCCTAGACTCTAATCCTTTCAACCCTACTGAAATTGACTTATAGGTCCATGCATCTTTAGCAAAGGCATATTTTAATTTTAGATTATGTTCCGGGTCGAGCCCGTTGATAATTGATACAGCGGATTCAATTACCTGATTTGGTGACATGCCAACATAGCTCTGTGGGTCCAGTTCCTTCGTGATGGTTTCCAACAACTCAATTGTCGCATGGGTGGGACGTTGAGGATTTTCGCCCCGCAACGCGGTAGCGTAGGCAATGCCATCATCAAAAGAACCGGTTTGAGAAGCTCCGTATAGGACGACCGCCAGATCTGACCGCGTTTCTCGTATGCTGGACTGGTAATATCTCGAAAGCGGGTGATTACCATCCGCCCAAAACTTATTTGGAATACAGTGGGTTATTTCATGAATTAAGGTTGTAACGTCTCCATTGTCACCTGGCGCAACATATAGGGCATCTTTGAAATCAATGTAGGTGGATTGAGTACCATCGGGGAGGAGATCCCTCGATGTGCCAAACGCCAAGACAATGCAGGCTGATACCTCCCCATTTACATGCGCAGAAACCGCTCTCCCATCTGGCGAATCCTCCTTCAATTGGTTCGCAAATGCGGTAGTTGATAATCCACGCATAGACTCCGCCTGAACAGCACTTGGCAAGCTGGAAACATAGGCTTCTAGAACCTCAGACGTTGAGGAGGCAGCACGAATTTTGCTCATTGAGGGGTCAATCATCGCCTGTAGCAGCAATGTATTCCCATCGACTTTATAAGCAGATTTACTTTCTAGATTTGGTTTTGCGATTGCAACTAAAGACGTCCCAACAGAACTAGTGGCTACAAATTTGCTTGAGCCTAATTGAGTTGCATCCAACCCTTGTGACTGGACCACGCTGCATGACGTTAGCATGCTGATGGTCAGGGGGATAAGTACTGAGGCAATTGATCTAATCCCTGCTTTACTCGTATAGAGGGAAGTTTCGCCTTTGGAAAGGAAGTTTGTGATGTTCATAATTCGGGCCTTCCTACCAGTACAGCCTTGGGTTCTGAGTCAGAAGGAGTCCGTTGAATAATGTAGAGACCCTGCATCCTAATAATATCGATATGTCTTTTATGTACGTCGGCCAAACAGATCTTTTTAGTGTCTGTACTAATAGTAAGGTTGTATCTTTCATTAGCCGTCGGCACCACTGTCAAATAGCCGTTTGTAATTGCTTCATCATTTGGCATTCTGAGTAATGCGCAACTCTCAGTTGAGCCATTGGGACCCACATGAAGAATGTAATCAGTTAGAATAATTGTGCTGTTCATTACCAACATTCCAGTTCGACGAAGAACGCGCGAAGATAGCAAGTTTCCATTGCATCGTTCGATTCAACTTAGCCTCCGAGTTGAGGATCGGAAACCTTTCTGGAAGAAGTTGTATTTTGTATACTTGAGGACAACGAGGCTATAAGTCTTGTAACAGCAGACACGAGACCTTGAATTCCATTACTCACACGATCAAAAAGGCTTTGGCCTTCATGGTGCATGTTTTGAAGGAGGACGTCGTTATCCTTCATGAATTTGTGCAGGGGATCGATAGAAAGAGACATCAAAGAATTTGGATCCAACTCCTTATCGATACCCTTCTTCAAAAGCCGCTCTGAGAGTTTTTGTGCAGTGTCCAAACGCTTCGCTATAGAAGACAGTTGTTTTTGCCTTTCCTCACTGGCAAAAAAGGCTGCTGCAAAATCTGCTTTCCCCACTGAGTCCAGTTCCTTGTACTCCAGCTGATCTAATCCAGCATTCTTCAACTCATCAAGCTCTTCCTCTGCTTCCTCGATAACCCTTAGGAGTTCACGTTCAGTGCGCAGAAAGGAATAGTCGGATATCGCGTTGCAGATGATGCTCCCGCCCTCGTTTATCATTTGAGCCAATCCCCCCATCCCCTGAGGACCTAGCAGGCTTCTATGAGAACTTGCTGCCGGCGATGAGAGCTTGTGCCAAGGGTCAGCCGGTGTTCCGCTAGGGCGACTCTGTGCCTGACTTTTTGCGATACTCGCCGCACTTGGAGGTAAATGCTGAGTTAACAGGGCCGAATTCCATTGCTGAACTCGCCAGCTATTACGGTGCGTCTGAATCTGTTCGGTGCCGATGGTGTTACCGTCGTCGTCAAGCTTCGGGGCCTCAACAAGCACTTGCTCATTGCCCATATAATCAAGCTTTACCTGTTCGCCAGGCTGAACATGACCTTGTGCCATTGCCCTGCGAAGATCAACACCCCAGATAGTTTGCTCTCCCTGGTCAGTTTGCAAAGTGACAAAATATGACATCTTCGCACGTGGTTTTTTTTGATAGCGCTCAGCTCCATGTGCAACCAATTTACCCACGTATAAGCGTGATACGGCTTGTTGCTCCTTTATACCTCTGTGGAACTCAGCAATAGCTAATTCGTCCACACCCAAAGACTCCAGCACCCTGCTGATTTCTTCATCTGAGGACTGCGACATTACAGCTTGCTGCCCCAGCTGATATGCCAGACGCATCGTATCTGCTGTGCTTTGAGGAGAGTTCGTATTCATTGGTTTTACCCCAGCCTATTGGGAAGGCATCGCTCAACGGGTGATGGCTTCAGCCCGGAAATTCAGTGCGTGATTTTGCCAAAAGATTATTCTTCAACCGACTAAACGATTTAGCGCCTTGATCTGGGCACCTACAGAATCGGCGAGAGTGCTTGCCAGCAACTTGTTAGCGATAGATCGAGGTCCCCGGAGAACTATTCCTCCTTTCATGAGGGTGTTCAAAAACCACGACTTCGTTTCATCTGACTCGGTGAAGCATCCCCCATCAAAGAACCCACTTTGACCGACGCCAATGTAAGCTTCGTTGGGGTGAAGGGGGGTAACATGAGCTTTGACTTGTTCAAAGCCTGGCGGCAATGCTAGGGGAGAAATTTCGACCAGGCTTGCAGCAACCACGAGCGCAGGGTTCTGTAAGCGAACTCTGCCTTCTGAGGTCTCAACCCTCAAAAAGCAGCTCCACGCTTTTAGCTCAGCTTCGCTCGGTTCCTGTGTCGACTCCCCGTCATCTACAAGGGAATTAGTCGCGCTCGCGGGCTCAAGTACAGTTAACACTGCCCGGCGATGCTCATCAGCGTCACAATCGATGTAGGGTACGATTGTCATGAGGTAGGTACTGCCTACAGTGAACTGGTTGATCTCCACGTCACGCTCCCTATTTACGGTGTCTAATGCTTATTGGCTTCTAGAATGAGGGGGGTACGAATGCTGGGTAGCGAAGTGCTAACACGCCGTTTGAGTTGGACGCTTAACTTTTGCTTTGCGTGCAAATGAGTAGAGCGCGCTCCGTTCCGCCCAAATATCGGACTCATGCTGGAAAAGGCGCCAATCCTCTGCATATCTTTCAACTTGAGGATCACGGACCAGAGGTGGCCACATATTGCCGCTCGGCTTGACTATCTCCACCACCTTGTTGCCTACGGCGTAGAGCAATCCCCATTTTGGCGGCATGTCAGATGGTTGAAGCAAACCCTCTGGGCAGAGATAAAACCGGTAGTTCCCTAACCCTCCGCTTTGTCTTTCTGGTTTTTTTGCATCCGCCAAAAAATCATTTCTGCTGACTTTCACCTCAATGACGACTGAACAGGTTGAGCGAAGGCCAAACACATCGGTCCGTTCCCGGCTCCCAGAGCAGTACAGCTCCTCAATGACCACCCCGAAATTGTGGCTCTTCAGATACTTACAACCCATCGATGTGAGCTTTTTGTGCTCTTCACTGACCATCTGGTACTCCGACATACAGAAATGTGAGTAGTCGCCTTCAAAAAATCCCCGGACTGGTGCTTCTCCCAGCTATCATTCCGGCGCTCGCCTGGATGGCGATCTGCTATCGTACATCTGTGATTGATTGATATTGTGTTATTGTACCGTGTAAACAATACCACTGTGTACTGATCACGCCCACATGGAGTTCGCCTACTAATGACAGCCCCTTCCAGAAACGGTCGTCGACCCGAAATTCTGGGTCTTCTAGACGTCAGCCACACTCCGGGGCCCGGGCAAAATTCGTTCATAGTGGAGCGTGTAGTGATGCACGAGCAGGGGGGGCTAGGATGGATTACTCTTCAAGCCGACTCGCGTACCTCTTTATTAGCTCACCACGCAATCAGCCTTTTTCAGCGCCAATACCAATCCGACAACCACCACGTCTTGTCGGACTACCGTAAAGAAACATTGGTTAATTGGGTTGTTAACCTCGCGGATTTGGAGGCACAGCTGAGGGGGCACGTAGATCTAGCTATCCCAGCTGCAAAAGCTGTCATTGCGGTATTCAAATTGGGCAAGCAACCGCTTGAGAAGAGCTTTCCTGAGATGGCTGACCTCGGCATCGAGGAGCCGGCCCCATATATAACTCGCGCTGAGAAAATTCTATCTCGCTCAGGCCTTTATCAGTTATCTCCAAGCGAGCATAAGGTGGTGAGAGAGATCCGTTACGGCTTGCTCACCCCTAACGCGAGTTCAATGTTTGATTTGGATGAGATTCTCGACAGTGTCAGCTTGTCCTACCCTGGTCTTGAGGCATCGCACAGCTCATGGAGATCAGAGCAAACGCTCACATATGATTTGGATCAACAAATCAAGTTGCTCGAATGTAAGCTCCATGATCAATTGAATAACAGTGAGTCTGCATTGGGTTCTTTATCAGAGCAGTTGAATGTCGCAATGAGAAAGCGCGCATTGCTAAGCAGTACCTGTAAAATGCGCTGTCTTGCTGAAACCTTTCGTGGCTTGTGCATTTTAACCTCTGTTGATCATGTGGACAGGCTAGGCCAGGAGCCATTTATTTCCCACGACGGCCCAAGAGATCGAGTATGGATGAGTAGCGACTCTTCTGTAACTCCTGATGGGCATTCCAAGGATGATAACTCAGTAAAAACAGGTTCACCGGTGACCATTGCGTTAACTGAAAGAAACGCGAGCCTTGAACAATTAAAATATCATCTTGCTCGGCCATTGATTGACCACGCAATTGATCTAGGTAATCAGCTACAACATTTCATACGCAGTACAGTAGAGATACCTCCGGGTCATACTGTGACTCTTGACGTTGATCAATGTGCCAAGGGAATTGCGAGCGTTTTACATTTTCAAATAACTACTAAAATTGAACCTCTCGAAGAACATACTAAGTCATATGGCATTAGCGCAGAGCTAGTAATTGAGTTAGGTAGAATCGAAGGATCGATAACAGGTCGAACAATGGGCCTTTATTCAAATAACTTGCCAAACACTTGTATCACGCATACAGCCGAGTCCTATGACGCTCTTTTCGAAAAGCTTAATGGTGAGTTTCAGATCATGAATTCGCACCTGCAAAATAATTCTTCGTTCTTCAAAAGCAACACGAATCCATTAAGTTGCAACGTCAGCGTTAGTCGTGGCGCAGATGGGATAATACTTACGCAAGAAATTGGGGACGAATTCGCATCCCGGGCAGGAATTAGCCCTGGAGCAAATATTCCGTCTTGTGTGCAGCAGTCATATCAAAATTCAATTCGCTTGGGCTAAGGAACAGGGTATATGAGAGGTAACTCCTACGGCGTCATTCTTCAAGTGAGCGGGCTTGGCGTGCCAGTCCAGGCTCCCTCGCAACGGAATCAGAAAGGATTCGAAATCCGCTGGTCTTCAGATCCAGAAATTCCGCGTGATTGTCCAGCGCATTTGCTTATTGGTGAAAAGGAATACACACGATTTATATCCTTGTCAGTCGATTCTTCTTATATGAAGGACGACTTAATAAAGGCTTATCCAATTGCACTAGAAGCTGGCGAGACATCAATGAGCAAGGCCAAATGTGTAGAGGCCGGTATCAGCGAAGAGAACTGGAACATCGTTCGTATTGGCTTGGTCATTTCCGGGAACACAGAAAAAGGCCCGGTTATGGATACCATTGATTGGATCGGTACACGTGAATCCTATGACCAAGCAGATCATCTACGCGAAGCGTTCCAGCATGGGAAACAACGGGGGATGAACTCTCCATCGGTTTTTACTCATACCGAGGGTGGGCATGTCTATCAGGCGGCAAAGTTTTTTGACGACATAAGAAAGCAAATGAAACCGTCGCTTCGTACATCTGATCTTATTATGACGCGGATGCAAGAAGCTGTTGCACAACAAGACTTCACTGGTATAGCACCAGAAAAAGCCGTTTTCTATCTAATCAATATTAAAGAGGCGATGGAACGCCATCAAGAACAAAAACGTTTTGAGTTGGAGGATATGGGATTAATCACTCCTCCAAATGCTGCTCATGAAGATACAGCGTTTCATGGTGATGAACCGCAACAAGCTCCCGTGAGTAGCACTTCCGGCCCAAGCTTGCACTAAGTTAATTTAAAGTTATGGAGTATGGAAATGAATAATCTTGCTCGGATACTGCGCGGTGCTCAATTTATAGAACATCCTGTTGCCCGTTCTGGTGAAACCATTTTCATGCACCCTATAACTGCACAGTTTATAGCGGTTCAGTCTTTAAAGACTGAAGATCATGCCGTGCTTGAAAAAACCGGGTGGCAAAGAACTAACGCATCTGTCTCAGGCATTCTGGGGCTTCTACAAAAAATGTGGCCAGACCTTGAAACATTACATCCAGAAATTCTTGGCCCAAAGCTGAATGAAATTTCATCTATCGCCTTGCTCACCGTCCAAACCGATGCGGACCGTCTCCGAGTTTTTCAATGGCTAAACCGAAGAGCTAAATCCATGGGACGCTCGGACGTTGTAAAGTCATTGAGTAAGTGGTCTAAGGAGTCACAACATTCACATAGCCCTCTAGCGCCATCATTTGATTTTTCAACTCGGTACCTGGTGAGCAAAAATTCTGGTTTTGCGTATGTGCTTTCTGGAAGTGAATCAGATGGATATGAGCTTCAGTCTTACTCGCTGAAGGGTCTTGGCACCAGTACTCGAGCTGCAAGCGGCATTCGAGAACTGCTCTGGCCTGAGGCCGACTGGTCAGATTTTGAGTGGGAGCAATACATCGAGATCCTCACTGCGGAACCTGTTTCCAAAGCGCACTTCCTGAATGTTTTGCCTGATCCAGGACCGGTCCCTGATGCTGGCGCGATTCCGGTAATAACCAAAACCGAATGGCTTGATCGAGTGCACAAAAACGGTATCAAGGCCCTGCTTGGGGGAGCGCACTCAGGTGTCCGCAAAACATACCTGAATGAGCCAACAACGCCTTGGCTTGAAGACATGGCGACATTGCACGGGATCGAAATCGACTCCATCAGCGGCCTTCACCAGCTGGTAGATGCATGGGCCACTCTACGCATCCCGGACACTGCCGTAAGAGAACTGATCCTGCCCTTGATCCGAGCTAATACAGGTGACTCGTTTCAGAGCTGGGCTGACACGGAGCTGTTATCGCTGTGGCGAGAGTGCTTTCCGATGGTTATCAAACATGCGGCATTGTTGCCTTCAGCCCCATCGCGACCACTCACCTTCAAACGGCATGCGCCGCTGAAAACCAATATGACCTCTGATGTAGTCCGGTCAGTCCTCAGGGAGCACTACGGCGAAAACGTAATCCGCGCACTAGAAAGCGCAAGTAAGCTGGAAATTTTCGAAGATGCACGCTTTCTCCCTGAAGCCATACGGGCGCGGTATAGCAGTGAACAACTCGGTTTAATTACAGGCTTTACCGCTTCCGGCCGTGTCGGCCTGATTGCGAACATGCTTACCCCTGAGACAGCCGCAGGTGTATTTCTGCATGAGGTGGGTGAGCATGCTGGACTGGCGCAAATGTTGGGGCCCGACTACAGCCGGGTAATCATGCAGTTCGATAAGCTTCTGAAAGCACAGGATACGTACGCAACGTGGGCCGCAATGCGTGTCCCAAAAACCACACCAAAGCACCAGGTCAGCAGCGAGAGAATTGCCTATCTCGTTGAACGAGTCGCAAATGACTCGAACGCGCGTAAAGGTGGCTCAGCAGGTCATGAGTTAGGCCGGGAATGTTTGGCGAACCTACGTACCTGGTTATTTCGCACGCCCACATTCCAGTGGTTAGAACAAGCAGGTGAAGTCGATTCGTTCACGCTCTCTCCAATGGATTTGGCTGCACTTGCCAGGGAATCAGTGAATTTTCACGCAAATATTGTTCAGCCTGGATCCGCTGATGACCTTAACCGCTGGGGGAAGGAGCTGGATCAGACCCAACTGGACACGCTATTCGCTTCAGACCCACTATTACGCCAATCTGCCTTGGATGAATTCACTGCCGATAAAGCGCTCGGCTATCTGTATTCCCTAACGGTGCTCAAGGCTCCTGGCGTACAGCAAAACATTGAAGCTTTTCGATTAACCCTTGTGGCCATAATCGCCGGCGAGCATAGCGATCACCTTAGAGACGTTGCCGGCGAAATTCTCGCAGAGGCCGACGTCCTTGAAAATCGACGCAAGCTAGAAGCTCAACTCGGCCGTACAGGGCTTGCAGCATGGATTGATAATACAAGCTCTCCTGCGGACGCGGACCTCTACCGGCTTACCGAGTCTACTCAAGAAACCGGTATATGGGTGTTAGAACACTCGAAAGCTAACGTCGGCCTCATTGGCAAGACTGAATTTAGCAATCCGTCAGACGCTTTAGGTCACATGCAAAACTCAGCCTTTCAAGTGCCTGATGAGCAACTGTCAGATATTGCAAGGGATTGGGCAAGTTTATCCCAGCCGACTGACGGTAAAACGGATTCTCCCCAGTTTCGACACTGGTTTGGGAATAGCATGGTGACCGATGTAAGCGGAAACCCTCTTGTTCTCTACCACGGCACCGCACGCGATTTCCTCGAATTTAACGCCGACTTTCATAGGTCTTCGCTAAACGAGCACTATCAAGGGGATGGCTTCCATTTCAGCGAAAGCCCCTTGATTGCCTCGAAGTATGCGGACTCGAGTAGGAATAACCAAATCGATCAAGCATCTGCCATACAGGCTGTTGCTGACGTGTTTCCACCTCGTATTTCAAAGCTTTTCACCGACGTCGTAAATGAAGGGTACGAAGCTGGCTGGGCTATGCCGGCAGAGGATCTGAGGGCACTCTTCGCTGAGATCGAAAGCGTCGGGCTGGACATCAACGATTTGCTTGATATAGCTCCATATGTTGCTGGGTCACGATACAACCATGACGATAAGAACCACAATGAACTGTTCAACCTGTTCTCTGGCCTGGGTGAACAGCTGCCGGAGTACGTCCGCGATTTAGCTGTTCGATTAGGCCTTGAGCGCGTATTACCAAACCAGAATGCAATTGCGGCTTTTTTGCGCGCAGACAATGTCCTTTTTACCGCAGACCCCAATGAAGCGAGACAGGCCAAAGAAAATGGTTTCGATGGTGTGCATTATTCAGGGCCAGGAACAGTAGACGGAGGTCCTGAATGGATTGTCTTTCGGCCAGAGCAAATCAAGAATGCTATGGGGAGCATCGGGCCCAATGGCAAAGCTAAAGACAGTATTTTTTTTCGCAGGGATAACACGGTACAGAGTTCTTTTACCAACTGGTTTGCTGGATCGAAGGTAGTCACCGAAGACGGTTCTCCAAAAATTGTTTACCACGGCAGTACTGTGTGGGAGCGAGACGGAAGGCAGTTGGGAGACGTTGAAAGCTTTGATCGCTTGGCGAGCGTCAACATTGTTCGCCGGCAAGAAAGTATTGATACCGTCGGAATTTGGTTTAGCGATAAGGCTGGTGAAGCAGGCGCAGAAATGTATTCAGGCGCTGGCGGAGTGATTTACCCCGTGTACCTGGACATTAAAAACCCTTGGGTCCCGGCCTCATTTGATGAGCTGCTGAACCGGATGCACCTCGCAGAAGGGCGTGACCCAAGTGTGCAAACTCCAAAAGGTCTAGGATCGACGGAAGGCTTGAGGGAATGGCTCAGAACAAACGGATTTGACGGAATCAAACTGGGGCCATTCCTTCAAGGCGGGGAGTTCTCGGATCAAACAGCTTGGATTGCGCTGGAGCCTGGCCAGGTGAAGTCCGCCATTGGAAACCGTGGAACATTTGACCCAACTTTGAGTGATATCCGGTTGGAGATGGCGGACCCAGTCAGTGAGGCATTCGCCAAGTGGTTTGATGGATCAGCAATTGTTGATCGACAAGGTCTGCCACTCGTGGTGTACCACGGCACAAGTTCCGACTTCTCAGTGTTCTCAAAAGGACCTGCGTATTTCAGCCCGCGCTGGGATTACAGCTACGTCCAAAATTCAGAAATAGTGCTTCCAGTTTTCCTGTCTATCAAAAACCCTTACCGACCGGATACAAAATCAGAGATAGAGCAAATTAGGAATCGTCCTGAACGGTTGCTTGAGCTCAAAGCATTAGGCTACGACGGCATTCTGTGGGCGAATCCAAACGATCTGTTGAGGGGGGCAACTGGCTGGGGGGATGACTTACCTCAGATTGTTGCTTTTGATCCAGAACAAATTAAATCTGCCATTGGCAACCGTGGAACATTTGACTCCAGCAATCCCGATATATCCCTACGTTCCCATCTTCCAGTGGCATCCGCATTTCAGCAGTGGTTTGGCAACAGCCCCGTCATAAATGTGGATGGGACCCCTCGCGTCATGTATCACGGTACGCCGACACCAGATGGCCTAAATGAGTTCGTCATTGGTGGCGTCCCAGGCACGCGGGAGAGCGGTGATCAATATGGCGTAGCCAGTTACTTCACAAGTGACCCTATCGAGGCGGAGCGCTACGCAGGACCGTCAGGAGCGATAATTCCCGTTTACATCTCAGGTGCCATCCTAGACCTCAGCGGGGACCTATCGGAGCCTCAGAAAGCCCAGCTAACGGCCTTGGCAAATTCGCAGACGAAACCGCCAGATAAGGCGCGTTTCCAATCGAATAGAACGGAAAGGTCCTTTTCCAGCACCGAGGGCGCGCGGATCCTCTATGAGGAGAAATTGCTAGAGTGGCAACAAATTGGTCAAGGCTTTGAGCGCGCAAAGCCGGTAGTGGACAAGGTAGGCGATCAATTTGTCATCCGCTTTACAGATTTCAATCGCCCGCTTGATATTACCAATGGTGATGAAGCTGTAATTCTGTTCACTTACTTAGGTTGGGACACCGTCGTTTCTGCTGGATTTGATGGCGTCATCTTGCCACGAGACAGTGGTGCTCAGTGGGTGGTAATGCATCGCCCTCAAGGCAACGTCAAGAGTGTTTTTAATCTGGGCTCCTTCGATCGTTCGCAGGGCGATATCCGACTCAGCTCTGTTGAGGCACTTAAGCCAGCTAAGGATAGTGTTACAGCTAACCAAGCATTTGCAGCCTGGTTTGGAGAGAGCATCGCCCGCCACCCCTCAGGAGAACCAATCGTTTATTTCCACGGTGCTCGAACCGAATTCACATCATTCTCAACCCCGATTAGCTGGGCGGCGAGTTCTCCCGACCTTGCAAATCAATACGCAGAGCTTGGTCGAGGCGTGCAGGAAGCCAGCCCGCAGTTGTTGCCGGTATACATCAAAAGTACTTCACCGTTCGATGCCGACGCTGCTGGCCCAGTCACTCGTATAACGGAGTTTTGCAACTTAGCCTGGAGGCAGGCGGAGAAAAATGGCCAATCCTTCGCACACTCATCAGCTTCACAACTGATAGGAGAGATTCGCGCCAGCGCCCATGACCTGGAGACCGGGCCGTATTATCGAACTGAGGAGTTTTGGCATCATCCAGAACGGATGTTTGGCAATCGTGGGGCAGCGGCGGTCAAGGAACTGCTAATGGTGATGGGTTTCGACTCAATTTCATTCACGGAGCAGGGTCATAAAACGTTGGGGGTTTTCCAACCAAACCAGCTCAAATCGGCGATCGGCAATAGCGGTACGTACAGCGATAACAATGATGACATTCGCTTCCAACTTGCATACCACGGCACACCATTTGAATTTGATCGTTTCAGCCTGGATGGCGTTGGAAGCGGGGAGGGGATTCAAGCGTTTGGCTGGGGTCTCTATTTCTCAAGCGCAAAAGACGTGGCGGAGTACTACAGAGAGACTTTATCCCTTGAGAGGGGGTTTTCATACAAGCATGAAATCGATCTGACTAAAGCAGAGGTGCTTGCTCGGATTCAGGTTGAGTATGGGGACCGCAAGCTTGATGACCGGATGAGCCCAAGCGAAGTAGCCGAGATCTTTTTAGATGGGCTTGTATATTCCGGGCCTGGTCGAACGAACGAATTTCGTGAAAATTCTGAGCGTAGAGAATTCGTCAGGTTTCTCGAGCGTTCTGTATCCCGGCATTTGGTACATGGGAATCTGTATCAAGTCGATCTGCCAGAAAATGATGCCTTTCTGGACTGGGATACACCGTTGGCAGATCAACCGGACAAAATCACTGCTGCCTTTCGCAACTATGCTGGCGAGCTTGGTCGCTACGAAGGGCTCACAGGCGGTGATGCGTACAAGGTGCTTCAAATGGAAATGGGCGCAAAGTCAGCATCTCTGCTTTTAAATACACTCGGTATTCGAGGGTGCCGCTATCAGGAAAAAGTACAAACGTCCTCGGAGATGGCCAGCAGGAATTTTGTGGTTTGGGATGATGCGGCGATCAAAATCACCATGATCAACGGCAATCAAATCGCCGGCAATGATCCACTTGGCGAAACCCATCTACAACGTGTGCACACTCAAGAGATGCAGATTGACTCAATCCAGTTCAGTCTGAAATCAACTGAAACCTCTTCCTCATTCACTCAATGGTTTAACCGCTCCTGTGCCAAGGATCGCAATGGGGAGCCGCTGATTTTGTTTAGGTCGCCAGCAAGCGTCTCAGAAGAGGCCGTATTTCAGTCTGGCTTAGGCGCTGCCTCTTTTATGACTCTACAAAGCGTTCTTGGAGAACAGCAGCGTAAGATCGTTTTACCTGGTGGTGGGGATCAGGATCTACGCCCAGCTTACCTGGCAATAAACAGGCCTCTCCTAACGACAAGTATTCCAAATCGCGGGCCGAGTCTCTCGCTGAGACACGTGGAGATTGATTCCGGCTCTAGAAGCGCCCACGCGATGTATGCGAGCAAAGGCATCAGCCTGTACCGCATTGACGGAGTTCAAGTAGACGCATCAGCGATTAGAATGCTCCCTGAAGAGCTTTACGCTGATGCCAGCATGCTTATGAAGCAATCTCCCTTTGTCCAGGCTCTGAAGGCTTCGGGATTTGATGGCGTGATTTCAGAGGAGGAGCAAGGGGACCCTGTTTACTATGTTTTCAATGCCGCTCAAGTTCTTGAAGCACGCCCATTAGCAAGCAAAAACCTGCTGAGTCGCAGCCAACTCCAAGAAATCAATAACACTCAGATGGAACAGCTTGAGTCATTGATTAAAGAACTCTGCGATGTGACACCGTTCGCGGTTCTTGAGCGCGGTAGCTGCTTCAGTGGGGCACCACAAAACACGTTCACTCAGGAGGCTACTTGGGAAATAGATAGCGAACTGGCCCATGGAATATTGGCCGAAGACATGGCGTCAGTAGCCCGGCATTTCAGAAGATTGAATGCGGGCAGCCCGGGTGTCGGAGCATACAAGGGCATTCCGCTCACTTCGGCGCAGATCCGACATTTGTTGGCTTCAAACGAAACGCCTAACCCTTTGGCTGAGTTTTTGAAAAAAAATCAGGTTGAAATTGAGCGTGGTGGCGACATTTTCAAATGCCTCGGTGCGGCGATAAATAACACCCGATCGGCGCTTGCGTTCGCTGAAGATCAGCTTCGTAAAAACGTCGAAAATACTGAAAGCAAATACCCATCCTTCCTATATCAGCACAGTTTAGCGGAGCACCGAAGCACGCTTGGATGGCTCTTAAACCACCTTGAAGATTTTTCTGATCCGAACCCTTTAGCGCCTGAAATCTCGCTATTGAATCAGCATCCTCATGAATCTGAGTACCTCGTATGGGATGCTCCCATTGAGGCGCAGAGCCATAAAGTGCGCGCGGCTTTGGCGAAGACTGGTTTTGATGGTCATTATGAAATACAGGTAAGCACGGCCGCGACCACGACCCTACCCACGACTGAGGTATACACCAGCCTTGGTGAAGCTCGTGCTCAACTTGCCTATTTGAGCCAAACTGGCGTCAGCCCCGTACTTATAGAAAAATTTGAGGAAGGGCACCCCATCACGAAGGGGCGCGATGTGTATTTGGCGCTCTCAAATATTCTCGGCGGTGGGCAGGCAGCGTCTGAACACTTAAAGATGCTGGGGGTACCTGGTGTTGCCTACTCCAGTCAATCTGGGAAAGGTAGGCACACGATTTTCGTAGATCCTTTTGAGTCAAAGCTTTCCTCTTCGGTCGTGTTAGCACAGCAGCCCGGTACCAATGCACCGCAGCTTCGCCTGCCTATTTACGAAGTTCCCGGCCTGGGAATGCCTGGTGAGCTCCAGGAATCCTCGGCAGCGCTGAGGCATGCTGTGAGTTCAGCAAAAGCGCGCGATAAGAAAAGGGTAATAGAGTTGGGGGCGAGGCTGAAATGGGCGAGAGGGATCGCCGGGATCAGCTCGCGGGTTCTCGAAGGAACCAAGGACGGATTAACTAAAGCCGAAAATAACTTGAGCCGGCTAAAGCACTGGGTACAGCCAACACCACGAAATATGCTTCCCTGGAACAGTCCGATCGGTGCGGAGTTAGCAAGCCGCGTAAACCGCATAGTGCGCCTAGATGGGTCCGCTATGAATGGCCAGCAAGTCTTCTACTTTATCGCTGATCAGCTTGGCGGGAATACCGCTGCCACTAAAGCTCTTTCAGACGCTGGAATCATAGGTGCCTATGACTCGGTGCACTCTACTGTGTGGTGTGAAACTACAGAAGATCTGTCGAAAGAACTCATGTCATGCGCAGGGGATATCAAGTTCCATCTGGCTTATCACGGTTCGGCCAAAATGATTGATACGTTCAGTTTGGACCACGTAGGTGAGGGGGAGGGAGCGCAAGCCTATGGGTACGGTCTTTACTTTGCTCAAAGGAAATCTGTGGCAGGGTATTATCAAAATCAGCAATCACGCCACGGTCACTGGTACGAGAACGAATTTTTCCGATCGCCCGAGGACATGGCCAACGTCATAGCTCCAGCGTTGGCGGATAGGTACCCGGAATTAAGAGGCGAGGTGGTAGGCTTCAATGCGTTGGAATCTGCGCTGCGCAGAGTAATTCACCTCGTCGGGTTTGGTAGCGCCTCCAAATTGACGGGCGTGCTGGAAAGCCTTCCAGGCTCAATTAGAGATATTTGCTCCCACGTCGTTAACGGAATCTCCAGAGTTACCTCCGAGCAACAGTCCGAGTTTTTCATTTTACCTGCCGGCGGGGTGAGAACGCTGAACAACCTGACAGATGATCAACTGTCGGGTATGCAGGAGATTACAGCCGCTCTTCGCTGGAAGCTCACTCCGGACATGGCTGAGGAAGAGATCCAGAACGCTCTGGAAAAAACCCTTATGGTAGTTTGCGACCAAAAACATTGGCTGACGAACTTGGCCCGCATAGAGGCAAAGTTGATGTTGAAGCCTGACGATCCATATCTGCTGTCACGTAAAATGGATCTCGAAGCCTTTCATCGATTGGCCATCAAAGCCCAAGAGTTCATCGCGCAATGCAGTCCACTCGAAGTCCACAAACCATTGGGTTTCGGCAACGTATACCTTATTAACTTGGCCATCACTCCGGGCCAATATCTAAGGCATGATCTATCTTTTAAAGAGCAATCGCCCTTGGTTCAATCAGCACTTGTTGATTTAATAGGTTGCACAGAGTTGGATGACCATAAAAGATCTGCTCTGAAGCTCGCCATTGATACGAACGAAACGGGCGACAATCTGCATGGAGCGATCGCTGGTCGTAGCCGCAGCAGCTACGCCATAGCATCAACTGAGGAGTCAGAAAGAAATGCGAGCAAGTTACTTTTGAGTAAAGGTGTGCAGGGGATCCAGTATCCCGATGGAGAGCCACTAGGCATAACTCGCAGCTTCAACTACGTCGTATTTGATGACTCAAAAATCGAGGTATTAGGCCATACAAGCAGTGAAATAAAATCGGAGGCCGATGTTATTCCAATATATGAATGGGCAGACATTGATGCATTAGAACAGGCGCAGCTGAATCGCTCGATAACGATGCGGTAAGACTTTCCGCCACAAATTAAACTAAGTCCTGTTTTTAAGAACAGTTTTGATTACATCATCTGAGCGCTTATCGTAAATAGCGGTAGTGCTCAGATGTGCGTGACCGAGGACACGCTGCGCAATAACTTCGCCATGCTCTGCGATGATAGAGGTACCCATTGTTCGACGGGCGTCATGGGGTCGGACTAGAAAAGGAAGGCCCGCTTCAATTGAGCGCTTCTCTAAGATATAAAATATACCCCGGCCAGTAAGGCAACTTTTCCCAATCTTTCCACCTTTGCTAATTTTGCAGAACAAATCACCCTGCATGCCATTCTTTGCATTTCTAACCCTCAACCAATCTTCGAGGAAGGGGATACACCAACTAGTAAGATACTTTACAACTGTATCGCCCCCTTTGACTTGAACCTCGACCTCACCTTGGTCCAAATTGAGCTTTTCGCAGACGATCCTAGCAGCTTCTGCTCTCCTCATGCCCGATCCGAACAATAAAGCAATCAAAGCGGCATCCCTAACCCCTTGGATTTTATCGTCATTTCGACAGGTTCGGAGGAGGGCGTCTCTATAAGAGTTTTCGACAGCTCGACCTCGACCTGTTCTATTTTGGCCCTTTGGCAGTTTGATTGCCTTAATCCTTAAGTACTCACGGTCAGGTAAAAGACCTCTGGTAAATAAGGTTAGTACTAAGCCACGGTAAGCGTGCATATAAAGACGAATTGTGGCCGGGGCTAATTCTTCTTGAGATAAAGTACGGATTGCGCCCTGAAAGTTTACAGCAGTGACAGAATGCCAGGGGAGGGTACGTAGATGTACATCTCGCTGGAGACCAAGTGAATCAGCAATTCGGCGGAGTGAATAACATATCGTAACGCGGCTCGACTTAGAGAAGTTATCTAAGAACGCATCAAAAGCCTCCCCAACATCGTTGGCGTCGACTGCGACTAATCGGCCTTCATTAATTGAACCGACATTGGGACTAAGTTCAGGACGAGTAGGGTAGTTACTTTTCATTTATCACCAAGGAAATAACGAGCAATGCGCTTTTTAAAATGATCAACATCCCCCTCGACATCCGCTAAAGACAAAGATGAGGGCTGTATCTCATTCGCTTCTCGCAAAGTTGAATCCAGATCTAGAACTAGCATTTTGCCCTTTCCGATCAGCTCAATATTACGTAAATCAGAAAAAATGTTTCTACGTAAAGTTACTTGGATTTTGTGCTTAGTCCAAAGCCAGTTCAAAATGGATAGCACTTCGTTCAGCAGAGGGCGCTCTTCATCAAAAGCCACAGGTAAATAACATTTATTAGAAAGGACCGGAATGACAGCAACATGCGCCAACTCGTAAAACTGTGTCCCCTTATGCTCAGCCGCCACAGTCGAAAGAATGAGGTAGGGACCCGAGGCCGAGCTCCAGCGTTCTACATGGCCGAAGAAAGACAGCTCAGTCTCTGGTGTGAGTTTAATTTTTCGACCCGCAATGCCCGGCACTACGTCTAGTAGCACTCCATACTTGCGGCGTACTCCAAATGCTTTTGACTCCCTCAACTTCGACGCGAGCATAAATAGTCGCCGCTTATCGAGTCTCGAATCTGAATATGGTTGCATTGGCACACCTGGGAGAAGCTGGTAACGCCATAAGGCCTCCCGCAGCCGTTGAAACCCCTCAGTGATGGTGCGTTCCTTGCCTGGAATGAACTCATGAATTGCAGCTGATTCAGAAATCGACATAAGTAAAGAAAGTAGTCTTTTTTGTGACTTACCGGTTTCGCCCGCGCCGCTACGTGAAATCTGCTGCCCAGCACCCTTGGTTTCGCCAGAGAATTCACTGTGGAGCGCCAAGTGACTATCTGGTGCAATTCTTGTCTCTTTGTGACGCCTTTGAGATATATCGTTCTCATCTGGTGACTCTTGCTTAATAAATGGGCAGGAATCCAGATGCGCAGGGCTAGATCGATTGTTTTTGAGCGCGAGGGTGCCACTGTCTAAAAGAGCCAGGTTCATAAGTGGTACTGGGCTAGAACAATCGCAAGCAAGCCAATGCTGATCCCGACGAATGCCACGAAGAATTCTGCCGGCTTGTTCATATGCCTGACCTGTCAAATTCCCGCGCGTGTAGCCGAGCACAAGCTCTCGCTCGTATGGAGAGAGCTCGCGCACATTTTCATTTTGCTTTGTCACGATCCACATTCATTTTTCTCCAGGTCGCCTGGTTGGGGTGTTGTTGGAGAAGTAGCAAGACCACGACGGTGTCAGGCCTATAGAGTCTACATCACCGTACATTACTTCCTCAAATGGACCTTTAGGGAAGTAATTGATATCCAAAGAAATCTGGAGGATCGGACAATTTCACCCACCCAACCGAAATCATTTTTCTTGCCCCTTAGTCTGCTCTCTAGCGCGGTAAAATTTTCCCTGGTTAAAGCCAGATTCAATCATGGAAAAACCTAGCCTCGGCATATGTCCCTTAAGAGATGAAACCGCATTTGTGTCACTTGCATAATGATGCCCACCCAGCTCATTCATCCGAGTGACGATCTCAGTCATTGCCAGACAACTGCCATCACTCAGGATCTGCTCTATCAAGGCAACCGTCCGCTTGAACGGCGTCATATAAGAGGTGCATCCCCCCCTTGAACCAGGGGTGGCGATACGCATATCAGGGTTGAGTTGAGCTGCCAAAATGCGACCGCCCTTTCTGCTGCCTGGCTGCAATCGAGCCTCAATATTCAGCTGAATTGTGTATGAGACGCCTTTGCCCTGCGAAGGTATTTCCCCGCAAGCTGGAGCGGCCAGATGCTTACTTACTGAAATCAGGCCTAGCCGAAATTCATTAATCATCTGCAATAGCAACCAACTCTGGCCGGTGACGCACTTTCCTTTACGACGCTCAACACAGAGCCATATTAAGTGCGGCATGCCATTCGCGCTGCCCGGGTTGTAAGCAGACGACTGCCACCGCGCTCCCTGCTCAACCAGACTGAAGTTCAGATTTCGCTTGCACTCAATAATTTGAGTAAAACCATTTCGCGTCATTGCAAGATCTGGCCGCGCTGAGAACATTGGCAACACAACCTCAGGATATGTTTCCCAGCCTGAAGCACTGAAGAATTTATCGACGACTAGTGCAATTTCCTGTTCCGACATCTCAGCCTGACCTTCAACGCCTGGAAGCACTCCGCCCTCTACACGGCCTAGCGTGTAATCAGCCGTCATAAACCGGCGGTCAAAGCGTGTGCCAGTGCTCAATAAACTCATTCGATCAATCCTAGAATTGAAGCAGACAGAGACTCTCCTTCTGGGGATTCGCACCAAGACCGCAGAGTGTTCAGCGCCTGGTATTTAAGAGCCAGCAAATCTGCATCTAATCCCTTGCGGGCCGAGCCCGAACTGGAAAAAGCCGCGTACTCAAGGGCAAAAATCGTGACCATTAAACCCGCTATAAACCATGGGACCTCCAAACCGTTGTCGTCCCCTCCTCCAGGCAAATGAACAATCAGATGGCCCGAAGTTGTAGGGACGAAAAGAGGTACACCATTTGCCGATATAAGCTTCCACTCGGGACGGCTCCCGAGCGCTTCTTCAGCTACCTGGTCAAGAAGAGCTACCAAAGCTTGATATAGAACGACGCGCCCCTTAATACCAACCATTTCATGCCAATTTTGCATCGCAATACACTGAATTTTCAGAGCAGTGATGGTCATTTAATGCCTCATGGATGTAGAATTCATTGCGTCTTTTGCACGTTATTATAATACAGTATCGTGTAATTGCAATTATCCACAATTCCTGTGTTTAACTCTGTGGATAGAACGGGATTTCGTAGCGCCAATCACCCTTTGAGGTGATGTACAAAAAATGAACGATTTTTCTTTACTGCCGATATCGCTGGACTGACAGCCAACTACCACTTAGCAGGAGCGCACTATGAGTGACGATGAAAGCCTTAAAAACCAGGCAATGGCCCTCACCGTGTCCCGCATTTATTTCCAGAATCATCTCGACGATGACGCGCCGGCCGCGTATCTCGCTCAGCGTAAAATCAACACAAATGTGTGTCGGAAATTTGAAATCGGTTTCGCACCGGGTGCATGGAGAGGCTTAACCGATCATTTTAGCAATGCGACAATTCGCCGAGCTGCGAAAGATGCTGGCCTACTAATGAGTCAGACAAACTCAAACAGGCTGCTGGATCGGTTTCGTGGCCGTCTTATGTTCCCGATTAGGAACGTCTCTGGTGACCTTATTGGATACGGGGGCCGCATCTTAGAACCAGTCCCGGGCGCACCTAAATACATCAACACCGAGGAAACTGCTCTTTTCAAAAAGGGCAATGAGTTGTACGGGTTGTTCCAGCACCTTGGCAAAATAAAGCAAACCCGCAAAGCTATGTTAGTTGAGGGCTATACAGACGTGCTCAGCACTGCGGATGAGGGGTTTGATTACTCCGTGGCCCCAATGGGCACAGCATTGACCCGCGAACAACTCGCACTGTTGTTTAGTCAAGGTGTCCGTGACCTCATCGTCTGCTTGGACGGTGACAGTGCCGGAGAACAAGCCTCGCTAAGAACCCTTGAATTGCTGATGAAGGAATACAACCCAGCCCTGCACATTTGGATTGTCCGTCTACCTGACCAACACGATCCGGACTCATTTTTAAAAGCACATGGGAAAACGGAATTTCAGAACCAGATCGATGCTGCGATTGGCATACCTGAGTTCGTGGACCAAATGATAAAAAAAGATATTCAGCACCCCCCCTGCTTGGAGGACAAAGCTCTCTATTTGCATCGCCTGGGTCAATACACCGAGCTCTGCTCTGGCATGCTTCTGGAGGACTTGCTGAAAAAAGGGAGCGATTTTAGCGGCCTTGCAATTGAGCAAATTGCGTCCGAATCGGTTGCAAGAAGACGCTCCAGCGAATTCTCAACCTGGCATCGCCTTGTATCACACGCCGCGCGCTGGATGCTGTTCGACGATAACCCAGATCAAATTGCTGGACGCTTCAGCAAAATTAAAGCGACTCAGCATGGCCTCGAAGAGTTGGCCAAGCTTGCTAACCAACTTCTAAAAGGCGAACCACACACAACCATATTGCACAGATTTGCGACTGCCCACGGTCCGCTTGCAGATGCAGAGTTTGCTGAGCTCAATCGAGATTGGACTACTTGGTACCGCCCTACCATGCTCGAGCATCACCTCTCTACCGTTCAAAAAATGCCCCTGGACGATCAAGCAAAATCAGCAATTAAAGCGATGTTTAGCCCACGTTAGCGAACCCGGTTACCGTTCAATGCCCAATTCGTGGACCAACCGAGGCCGTGGTTGAAGGAGATGAAGGTTCCGCATTCAATTGATCAAGGAGGGACCGCAGGCCTTTAAATGCGCGCTCTGAGTCCACTTGCTCCACATTAAAGGAACGGCCATAAACTTGCGTACGCAACCTTTGTAAATCCAGATCAGAGAGGTAGAAGCTTGCATTCTGAGCTCCACGGGTAAGCCTAGCGCTGAAGGAATCAGTGCTCCTAACTGATGCAGAGTCCCCCATAAAGAAATGCGCAGTCGCTTTGACTTTTTGGTCTCCTAGAGCTGCGCTTGCATAGGGCTGAACATGTCCGTTCTCAAGGTCTACAACCCCCCTCCTCCAAATATCAATGTCAGAGCTAAGGTTTAGCATGCATGTTCTGAAATGCGTCGGGACAGGCGCTCGGAGCGCCCCTTTGAGCTCATCGAAAAAAACATAGCCCGCAGGCCGTCCATCAACACGAGCTTGAAAAGCGCCCTTGTCAGCCTCCCATTTCAAAAACACCTGAACTGAAGCTGTTTCTTGATTCGGCACATCGACCACAAGATTCACAGCACCACGCTGCGACTCAAGATGCTGAAGCACTTTCTCAATGCTCACGTCGTCAATGGTGAACAAGACTCTATCTACAACCTCATCGGTTGCCTGGTCGTAGATGTGCAGGTTTGCGCAAAACATAGCGCCCTCTTAAAATACACCGAATAATGATATTGTATCGTATAGAGCACTAGGACCAAAGAGGTGACGCTTGAACCGATACCCCGACGACGCTTTCGAAAAAATCAGTGCGCTGCTGCAACGCAGTGCCTGTGGGCTAGGCGCAAATGGTTTTTCTGTCCGAGACCAAGCGATCACGTTAAACGTCGCCTTGGACTCAGCGGGCCCATTGGCATGGGCGTTCACACTGCATTGTCATGCGCTGCGACAAATGCTCGATCCTACTAGCCAAAGCTTTGCTCTAAACGATTTCCCAATTATAGCGGTCAAGAGTGATCAAGCCCCTTTCGGAAATGAAGTGGTCATCCAGGACAGCACACTCAGTCTTTCGGCCGCTTTGTTCTACCTAGATACAGCGATGGAGCACTGCATCTGCCTAGGTATGCAAGAGCTGGGTTATTCACCTTCTGAGTGGGACGGACTTCCCGAAGAACAGAAGATCGTGCCAGTTAACCCCTATTTCATGGACCTACAAAATAACTGGATCTCGGAAGCGTTGGAGAACGGTGGTTTAGCGGAACAAGTCAGCAGTTGGCCGATGCTTTACGACCGGCGAACGCTCGAATACCAAATGTCATTGACCCCTAGCCATGGAGAGGTGAGCCGTGTCTTCCAGTACCCAACAGCCCGATGATCAACGGAAAGCTACCCCTCTCGATGAATGGTTACAGCAGGATGACGCCCCGCCGGGATCAATCCCAACCTATCCAAATGCACCAGATCATCGGCAGCGTCAGCCGAAACTTGAGCAACCGATTGAGCCGGCCCCAAAATCTACAAACCTGAAACCAGGCCTCACGGTAGAGCAAGCCTTCGCTGCTTTCGAGTCACGCGAGCAAAACGAACCCTCGGCTGTGGATGTAGCCATCAAGGCAGCCTCACATGGCGTGAAGGTACTCGGTCCGCTTTTGGCTGAAGTTACCAACTGGGTTCCTGCTGATCAATCCGGGGAAATTACCCGCATTATTGGTACAGCATTAGGTAGGATCAGGACAGACGCTGCGTTAGTCGCAAAAGCTTACCAAGTGCCAGAAGATGAAACGCCCGCTTGGCTTGTTTCGCAAATCAGCGGGATGCTAATGCCTGTTTTAGTCAGCGCAATTGGACGTAACAATGGAACGGTACTGAATTCAGACGATACTTCCTATCTTCAGCCTCTACTGGACCTAGTGGGTAGCGCGGAGAACATTACATTGTTTTTGCCAAATAACAACATTGACACTGAATGGCAGTTAATGAAGTCACTGGCAATGGCTACAAGTAATGTAATGACTGAATACAACGCATTTAGTTACTTTCATGACGACCCAGAGTATGTTGCAAAATCGGTTTCTGAATTTATTCACGATCGTGTCATAGAGGGCACGCTTGCCGATCTCGGCGAGAGATGGGATTTCACTGACAAAGAGCGTGCTTATATGGGCGTATCACTAATTTCAGAAGCCGGAAAAATGCTCGCCCGCTGCTGGGAAAGTTCGATGGCTGGAACAATGGAGTTTGTTCGTGATCAAACAAAAGATCAGCAACGTCACATTCTTGCCAACGGCTACCCACTCGAACATATTTTTGACTCATTTGAAAGAATATATCGCGGTGTAGAAGTTAGTGCCGAAAGCGCATTAAAGGCCATGGCCCCGATGCGCGAAAGATTCCCCGAGCAGGTGACGAAACATGTACCGGGCATGCGCTAATATCATATTGCTGTTCACCGTTACGCTTTCGGCTTCCTATTGTCTTGCGGATGGAAAGCTCATTCCACTCACGGCGCATTGTGTGGAAGCTGTTAGTGCAGCCTACGAAATACATCCTGATGTTCTGTACGCTTTGGCATTGGTTGAACAAGGTACCGTTGGTCAAGACAATAAAGGCAATAGTAATGGAACATATGATATCGGGCCATTCCAAATTAACTCAATACACAGAAAAGAGCTGATGGAATATGGAGTTTCTGAGAACGAGCTGAGAAATAACGGCTGCACAAATGCGGAAGCCGCAGCATGGCACTTGCGAAATGTGGTCTCAGTAGATGATGAAGCCAAGGTTTCAGACAGGCAAAGCTATCTTAGGCTCATTGCTCGATATCACTCAATTACACCTAAATACAACGAAATCTACGCGAACAAACTCGGAAAGGCGTTTGATCTTATGTACAAAGATGATGGGCGTGGTCTATGAGTGCGGAGCGTGGATCAAGTACAGCAACCGACATTCTATTTGTTACCTTTTTTGTTTGCTTTCTAATTTTCGGCACGTGGTTTGTTGGCCGTGATCTAATTATGTGGGTCAGCTTCTATTGTTCTTATTATCTATTTGGTGTTTATCTGCATGTTCCATGGCTTATGAGTTCTACAGAATTCAGCTCAATCAAAACTGCATATAACGCGATTCCCCATCTAAACCCAACAGATTACGGTATTAAGGCTCTAATGGTGTTGTTTGAGCAGCACGGGTATGTAGGCAGATGGTTTGCCGTACCCTTATTGCTTTGGCTTGGCTGGAGAACTAAAAAAGGCGTTGTACGCTTTAAGTATCGTCGGGAAATCAAAGACGTCTATGACTTGATAGACATCCAAGCCAAACATTTCCCTGCCTCAGCGATAATCAAAGGGAAAAATCTTCTTGCGATGCACCCGTATATAGGCCCGTGGAAGACGTATGCCTTGCCGCTGGACTTCGCGCTAGACAACAAGCTGCTTTGGGCGTCTAAAAAGGTCGTCACAGCCGACGATGCTGTCAATGAAAAAAATATGGTGCCACTCCGCAAATTCACACCAGACGAGAAGCTACAGCCCTTCCCCGTTAAACGGAAGATGATCCCCCATTTCAGGTACGTTTCCTATTCAGTTGAAAGGGCAAACCAGATTTTTGCTGATCAAATGGGACCTCTTTGGAATGGGCATGAGGAATTGCCTCCTCTTGAAAAAGCCCTGTATGCAATATTTATAACGCATGCAAATGGCCAACAGGCTGAAGCATGGAAGATGATTTGTCAGGTTGCATTCAGCTTTAAAGAAGCAACATACGATAAAGATGGGCAGATGCTTACTCCTCACATTGCTAATACGAAGGGTGTTGATGAGCTAATCACAAAGTATGGTAAACACCCAAAGATCAAAGAAATTACCAACACTCATGCTCACCGCTACAATGTGCTAATTGCCTTGCTCACTTGGGCGAGATCAAAGGGTCGAATTTACCATGCCAATATCGGGTGGATACGACCAGTGAATAACACTCTATTTTTCGCTATTGAAAATGAAGGCGGACAGTGCTCCTTTTGGGAAGCCGCAGGTCCATGGGCGCACGCGCAAATCGAGCGAAAGCAACGGAAAAAGATCGTAGTCCCCACTGTGCCGGGGGCTGTACTTGCGCTTGAAGAGCTTCTATCAAAGGAGCATTGGATTGATCCCGGTATCCATTCCGAGGAGGCACAACAACGATTGGTTAAGGAAGCCAACGACCTATTGGCAGCCGAGGTTGAACGAGCCAAGGCCGATCAGAAGCAGCAGCAAAGGGACAAGCGCCCTGGCCCGCCGCAGAACGTTAAACGAGCTGTAGATCAGCCAAAAAAGTTGGATGATGAGCCATGAGTGACGTAATCCAGCGGCAACATGAAATCTCTAACGCGCAGATGATTGTTGACCCTCGGACCTTCCTAAAGAAGATCTGGGACAGTCTAGAACGGCCATGGATACCTTTTGCCTGGAGCATAATTGCCTCATTGGTGATTATCTACTGGCCTGGCTTCATACCATTTGCCTTCGCCGCATTCATGTTTTTTTGGCTGGCCGTAATTGTTAAGCCGGACGTGCTGCCAATACATCTGCCACTTGATGCAGATAAAATCGATCTCAACGATCCGAAGCCCGGAGAGAACAACGGCTTCTATAAAGCGCGAGGTAGCTTTTTTGTAGGAACAATTCGAAAGCTTGGTCTCGAAGTTTGGGTATCCTTTAAAGCTGTCACACAGCACTGGTTGATTTTTGGAACTACCGGCGCCGGGAAAACAGAAAGTATCGTCTCCTATATAGTCAACTATCTGTTAGTTGGGTCTGGGTGCGCGTTTCAAGATGCCAAAGCAGCGCCCAAAGCAATGATTCAAATGGCTACCTTTTGTCGTATGTTTAGCCGTGACTGTTCTTTCCGTGTGACGAACTACATTACTGGCTTAACTTCGACACGCCGAGATCCCGCCGAACGAATGTCTAATGATGCCGCCGTATTTGCGAGAGGGTCTGCCGAGTCCAGTACTCAGCAGCTCGTCTCTCTTATGCCAGCGTCACAAGGTGACAACAAGGTTTTCTCTGAACGAGCAATTGGTCTTGTAAGTGCGGTAATGCCTGCAATGACCGACCTCAGGGAACTTGGAAAGCTACAAATTGACCCGAGTACTATTCGACATCACATGAGCTTTAAAATGTTCGCGTCGTTATGTCGGAACAACCATATTTCTAAAAAGAGTCGGGATGCGCTTCAGGCGTTTTTAGAATCGCTGGCCGGCTATGATGAGAAAAAGGATATCCTCCAGCAGGGAGACGAGGTAACGCGGCAGTTCGGTTTTGCTCAGGCATACTTTACCCGTGCCCTAGCTTCCTTGTCGGACACCTATGGGCACATCTACCTGGTTGGTCAGGGAGAGATTGACTACCAAACTGCCGTTTTGAACGGTTTGATCTTAATGACCCTCCTCCCAAGTATGGAGAAATCTGGTGAAGAACTCGCCAACCTTGGGAAAATTGTACTGACCGCGACAAAAAACGGGATGGTCGTGGGTCTTGGTACCGTATTTGAAGGCTCTGCTGACGATATCGTTCACAACCTACCGACCAACTCAGACATTCCCTACGGCATTGCTAACGATGAGAATGCCTACATGCTTGTTGAAGGGCAGGAAATGATCAATGCCCAGGCACGTGGCTTGGGATTTGGCGTAATCACCGGGACACAAGATGCTCCGGGTATGCTCGAAAACATCTCAAAGACTACAAAGCAAATTTTTGCGAACAGTGCCTTCAAACAAACGATGTACCTCGATGACAAAGAAACCACAGACTTGGCGGTAGAGTTATCCGGTGAAGCTCACGTCCTTGTGCGCAACTCCTACGAGCGTGACGGCGATTTCGGTAGTGTTTATGCTGGCCCCAATGCTCAACTCGAGAAACGTTACCGCTTGAGCGCAACCGCCATTAAGAAGCAAGGCCTTGGGCAGGCCTACATCACGTACCAAGGCAAGCTCCATGAAGTGCAGGTTTTCAACCACGGCATACAGGAGAAAGGTCCAGACCCATTACGACGCTATGTCTCTCATTGGTATCCTGTTCGCATGGCCAAGGTACGCGTGCCGACAGAAGAGGAGATGGCGAAGCTCCTCAAACGGCACCCTCGGCCTGAATGGGAAGAGCTCTACCTAATGGTTAGGGACGAAGCGATACAGATGCAGAGTGAAATGAGTATCTACTTCTCATCAATGTCCCTGATTCGTAAGGTTGCAACTCACTACGCCAACCAGCCGGATATGCAAGAGTTAAGCATGGAGGCATTCGCAGCCAGGAAGATTTTGAGTGATGACCATGAGGAACCTACCGGGCTGATGCGGATGGTGTGCGAGCACCAGCCACAGGTTCATACAGACACTACGAAATTATTCCAGGCGGTAGCCAAAAACAGTCATTCTGGCAGGGTTGCACTTACCCGGATGGGCGATGCAACCGGTCTTGACATGTTTATCGGTAGCTCTTCGGTTACCGAGGCTGACCTCAATGGTCAACCTCCAGCAGAGTCCACCGGTGCAGGCGGTGGCGCTGGAGCACAATCCAATACGGTTTCGGAACCGGTAAGCACTGACGAAATGCTCAGCAGCTTTTTCGGACTGGACGAGGAGCCTCATTCAGACATGGACTCCCTGAGTGCTCACGAGGAGCTGTTAGCCGCTCGTGAGCCCGTTCAGCTTCAGCCACAGCGACCAATGACAGACATTGCGCTAGCTGTGGCTAGCAATCTCGATCTAATGCCCTGGATGGCGTCTCAGGTCGAGTATGGGCACGTGCGCAATACGATGGTCCAAGCTGAATTGTTCTTCAACCAGGGTGATATCGTGAACGCCGAAGCTACTGCTGATAGCGAATTCGACCGGATCTCAAAAAGTATTGAATACCCGAAGACCAGTCTGCCTAAAACTGAGAACAGTCGTTCAAGGGTAAGAGATGCTCTGCGCGGCTTCATTGATTGATGAAGCATCAAAAAAGAAGATTGTCGGCCTCCTGAATTGAATCGGAGGTTTTATATCCGCGGCCCCGGTTAGACCGGGGCATAGGATCCAACTGGATCACGTGGTGGGTGAGCGACCCGCATAGCAATCTCAGCTAATTTGAGTCTTTACCTGAAGTGCTTTCTTCAATAATGCTTCCACCTCTTCTTGAGAGGCTGCCTCAATTTCTATATCCCCGACCTTTAGTTTTACCTTTCGGCCCGCCCGCCCCTGTATCCATGCTCCGATAGCAACACCTACGACAGGACCAACAATCCCAGCTAGAGAAACAAAATACTCCCCCAGCGGGTGTCCCATCGCGTCAGCTGAATCGAATGCCATTCCACGCTGAGAGAATGCAATACCTGCTTCATGCAGTGAGGAACTGAATCCCCGCAATTCCTTCTGATACGCCGGATCGGAAACTACAGGGTCATCAGGCGATCTTACTAAACGAATTTGAACTCGATTTTCGCGTGTATTGGATTGGTCGTTCATTGCCTTAATCCTTCGTTTTAGTAGGCCCGGATAATAAGCCTTTTCGCTAATGGCCCTACGCTAAAGTCGGGTCTTGTTCTGACTTTGGAGGTTTCCCAAAATTCGGCAGCAGCAGCTGCTGCACCTGCCGGCAAGCCGCGAAGGCAGGTGCCTAGCTACAGCCGTAACACACTTAGATAAGCTTAAGCCGTTCATCGAGTACGCCTCGTTCTCTCGGCAGCCGCATACCTCAGAATGGAGTAACCCCATGCCGACTTTCCTTCAACCTATTGCTTTGCATGATCACTATAACGGCGTCGAACCAATACTAAATCCCGGCCGGCCGACTCCGCTGCGTCAGCGGTGCGAAGTCTTGGGTCGGCGTCGAAGATACCGCACCACTGCCGCAAGGGTGACTACTGCTATCACCGTGAGGAAGATTGGCAGGCGATAGGGTTTCAGGTCACCAAGGAAGTGCTGTAATGCTTCGCCGGCCCAATAGCCGGCGCTGACGAAAAGGGTGGCCCAGATCGCCGCACCCAGCACATTAATCAGGACGAAACGCCAGGGTGCTAGACCACTTGCGCCTATTACCATGGGACCCACTAGGCGCATCCCGTAGAGGAATCGCACGGCGAATACAGAGGTCGTTGGGTAGCGATGGATAAGACCCTCGACCCGTTCGATGGCAGACTGGTGACGTTTTAGTTTGGGGAGCAAGCGCTCCCCGGAATAACGTCCGGTCCAGAATAGCAACTGATCTCCGAGTACCCCGCCCAGGGTGGCCCAACCGATCACGTGCAGCAATTGCAGGCTGCCCTGGTGCGCAGCCATACCGCTGAGGATCAGAACTGTTTCGCCTTCCAATAGGCAGCCCATGAAGATTATCCAGTAGCCGTAAACGGCGATCAGCGCGTTAAGGTCGAGATGTTCGAGCATGTGCATTCCTAAGTCCGGTGGAAGCGATGGCGTCATCCTTACACATCCTCGGCCCCGGCTTTTGATGGCCGAGGCTTGGAGTGCAACAAATCGAATTTCACTTTGTTCGTGGAGCTGTTTGCGGACTGGCTGACTTGTCACCCTGGATGGAATCAGCCAGCAAGCCTATAGCGCACTAGCCACTATTCCATCTTGTAGATATCAGCTACCCCCTGATTTCGACCCTCATCCCATTCGGCCGCTTCCTGACCAGCGTAGGGGCTCCCGTCTTCGAGCGAGTCGTATCCAAGGGTGACGCCCAGCGTGAAGCCTTTTTGCCATGGAAGGAGTTCAGGGACTGTTCTGCTTCACTCATGACGTTTTCAACACCGCCACCGTTGTATTGATCTCCCATCGGTCTTTTCCTCGAACGGGCGGCCTAAGCCACCACCTCGGATTTAGCCAAGTTTCTCGACGCTTCGGGGTACCCCAGCCTCTCGCAGATAAGCGTTATACACTTCGGGATTGGCAGCCTTCAGCCCCACAATGTCCTTCTTGAGCATAATGGGCATTGATCGGGACAGATAAAGATTCGTCTCGTAAAGAAATTGGCTAGCAACGCCGGCGTGGTTCATTAGATCCTCTGGGCTTCCTGTCTTGCCTGCTCGATGCCACAGGTTCAGCTGATTGTCGGGGGGGCAAAGCATCCAAAGATATTCACGAGCCCGTGTCATGGCCACGTAAAATAGACGCCTCTCATCTTCGATCCGCATTGCCTCTTTGATCGCGCAGGATTGCTTCTTCCTAGGCTGATGCGGGAATCCGCCTTGATTGAGCCCGATCATGATTACACACGGGTACTCAAGCCCTTTTGACCGGTGGACACTCAGCATATTTACCGCGTCAGTCGCAGTTTTTGCCCTATCAGAGAAGGTTTTGAGATCTTGAATATGGCGAAGAAAATCACCAAGCGTATCTTGGCTGTGCACCTTCACATAGTTAACGAACGCATCTACTAGGAGCCACTGTTCCTCTGCCTGGTCTTCTGAGCGCGACTCCTTAGCAATGTGTTCTTTAATTTGCAACGCTTCTATAAGCATTGAAACCATCGTCAGCGCGTCAACTTGCCCGCGCTGACGGCTAAAATCCCTGACCTTTTTCCACAGTTTTCCGCGTTGCAATATCCTTTCAGAAAGGAAACCGTCCTGTTTATTCAGCCCGGTGATTACGAAATGCATAAACCCCTGCATATCATCAGGCATCTGGAGTACGAACTTGGCAAGGCTGTTGATTCCCTCCCACGACAACCCCAGACTGGGAACGTTGAGGATCGATTTTGCTTGAAGGATTGCGCCGATGTCCGGATCGCCAGCGTAAGGCCTAGAAGCGAATAACCCCGCTGCGACCTGCATCCAACCGATCAGACACGCGACCCACCTGTTATCCAAGACCGATGCGTTGTCTCCGCCTTCAAGCCTAAAGGGGATTCCTGCCTGCAATAGGGCGAACTGACTGGCGTTGGATTTGGAGTAGGTACGAAGCAATATCGCGATTTCACTCAACTTTCGCCCTTTGGCTACGAAGTCAGAAATGATTTTTAGCAGAGTCTTGCCCTCACCCCCTTCGTACTCAATGGCGATCTGTGTGTCATGCGTGGATTCGTGCGAGATGCAAAGTTTGTCAGCGCGAACTGTGTTGTGCGTGATCACGTAATTAGCAGCACAGCTCAAAGCAGGCCCGTACCTTCGGGTTTTCGTGAGGTGGTACGTAACGCCACCCGGGAAATCCCTCTCGAAGTCGCCAAGGATGTAGCTTGGCTTGGCTCCTCTCCAGGTGTAGATGGTCTGATCATCATCACCGACTGACATCACCCTTGTTTCTGTGCCCGCAGTCAGACGAATCAAAGCCTGTTGGGACTCGCAAATGTCTTGGTACTCATCCAGTACGATGTGCTGGTATCGGTTCGCAATCGCTGCCGCAGCTGCTGGATTCTCCATCATGATTTTGACCGGGTCATAGATCAAATCAGAAAAGAACCTAACTCCTGTGTTTTGCCTCACAGACTCATAATGGTTGAACATCTCAACAAACCAAGAGTACTTGTCATCCCACTCGCCATTTTTCCACACCTCGGCCGGGCTAAGCAGATCCCCTTTCACCCTATCCACAAAGCTCAGAAACACTTCAGCCACCATTCGAGGAAAATTGAAGCCGTTTCTACGACAGGTCGACTCAATAATTTTCGCTGCGAAGCTGGTAGCTCTAGCAGGGCTGGCAGTGAACTCCCAATCAGGAGCCAAGCCCTGTTTGATGAGCGTTCGAAGGGTTTTGGTACCCAAGTTGTGGAAGGTCACCGCCTCGGGTGCGTTCGCCCTACCAAGTCGCTTGATGTTTCGCTGGGCTAGCTCTTTGGCCGCGCCTTCGCCAAACATCACTCCGATGATCCGATTAGGTGGTGTACGGATTGCCTCAATAAGATAGGCGTTACGTTCCACCACGGTAAACGATTTACCCGAACCGGCCACCGCGAGAACCTGGGCATGCCGCGTTTCGTCGTGATGAACTACTGCTGCCTGTTCGTCTGATAGCAAATCTCATGCTCCGAATTAGAGCCCCTTTTATTGAAGGGCTAGCCTTGATTCCGCCAATAGTCGGAAGACTACGGCACACGTTTAATCAAAATGTGAGGTTGATCTTTGATTTTGGGGTTAAGACCATCCTTTCGCACAATTCTGCCTTCGGTAAAGCCATGAGAAGCCTGAGACATGCTCAAAAGCTAACCCAGGAACAACTCGCCCTGGAGGCCGGTCTCGACCGGACCTACATCTCCCTACTCGAGCTAGGACAACGCTCCCCGACGCTGGACACTATGGTTGCCCTTTGTGTTCCGCTCCATTGCGACCTGGCTTCCTTGATGAAAGACACTATGGAAAAATTTAATGAGCTTGGCTGAGAACATTACGCTTGGTGAAGCCCTGCTTCGCTATAAAAGTAAAGTATCGATTCTGAAAAAAGGCTTCAAACAAGAATGTTTTAGAGTCGCTAGCCTGTGCAAGTCTTTCCTCGCCGAAAAGCCAACTAATGATATCACTTCAGTAGATATCGCGACTTATCGTGACCTACGTTTAGCCTCAAAAAACCTGAAAACTGGTGCCCTAATCTCACCGAGTACTGTGCGATTAGAAATGTCCCTACTGTCCAACCTTTTTGACATCGGGAAAATTGAGTGGGGTATCTGCTCCGATAATCCGGTTACAAAGGTCCGCAAACCAAAATCGCCCCCCGGCCGAACTAGGCGCGTGACCCCACGAGAGGAGCGTCTGATTTTTAGATACGCTAACGCTCATGTTAATCAAGAGTTCCTGTCGATCATAATTCTAGCCATTGATACCGCAATGCGGCAGGGCGAGATCCTGTCGTTAGGCTGGGAGCACATCAATCTCAAAACCCGCATAGCTCACTTGCCTACCACCAAGAATGGTGAGGCTCGTGATATACCATTGAGTCTCAAAGCACGGGACGCGATAATCCGCTTGGGTGTTAAAAGCGAAGGTAAGATATTTTCTTATACCTCGAGCGGACTCAAAAGCACCTGGCGCGTAATGAACGAAAGACTTGGGATTAAAGACCTTCACTTTCACGATTTGCGACATGAGGCGATTTCCCGTCTCTGGGAGTTAGGCACCCTCGACATCATGGAAATAGCAGCAATTTCCGGGCACAAAAGCCTATCAATGCTCAAGCGATACACGCATCTCAAGGCGCATAAACTGGTGAGCAAGCTTGAAGGACGTCGAAGCAAGGCAAAGCAAGAGATCATCAACCACATGGTGCCCTACCCTGCAAAACTGATCGTAGGGGAGTCATCAACTCGCATTGTTATGCTCGACTTTGATGACCTTGAAGCGATCGGTGAGTCATACGAGAGTGCTGTTGAACACGCTCAAACTATTCTGATGCGACGAATCATTCAGTCAATCAGAGACTCTTCCGCCATCCCAAAGCCGGATGAGTATTTAGAGCTCCAGCCTCTTTCACATATCATCATGGTCGACCCGCTCGGGTGCACAATGGCTGCGTGATACTTTTTTACAAGAAAGTATCATCTCAAAAATGACCAAATCCCTTATTTTCCGGGCTCTCCAGGGATGTATCCCCCCATAAATGTTCTTTTTGGGCCTACAGAAAAAGTATTGATCTGCGAGTAGCTCCTTGCCAATCCGGTATGTGGAGACCTAGTGGTGGAGGTTCAGTTCGCACTGGTTTTATTTCCCACGGACAACAAATACCACTCCCGCCCGGCCGTACCGCCGAAACTTGTATGTGGTCAGCCTCAGATGCTGCTAATCCCCATCCTGCATCTAGGCCAGATTACGCAGGAGGGAACTATGCGTACGCGGATTCAAACCGAGTTGTTTCTTGTGGCTTCTTTGATAAAGGGGCCTTTAATGTCGGGGGGACCTGTAGCTATGTTATCGCCTGCAACTAATAGGCGCTCATTGCCAATCCGGTATCTGGAAATTTCCAGGGGCTGACAAGTGGGGCGGATCCTTTTGGACCGCTTCATGGGCTGCTGGTGGCTGTGCAGGCGCTAACCCTTTGACTGGATCGTGCAGTTGTCCGGCAGGTTACACAGTGAGCGGGCAATTCGCGATCGCCGTTGGTGGCTGCAACCCATGTAGTTCGTATAGTTGCTTCAAGCCTTAAACCAATCATGCGCATCATGAAAGGCGCTTTTGAGTAGCGCCTTTTAATTTTGATCAACCTTCAGGTTGGAATGGTCACTGTGAAAGTCATGAATAAATTAGTCATGGCTTAAAGCAATTATAGCCTACGCATGGGTTGCACCCACCTATTGCCACGGCAAAGGTAGACGTCGCAGAAAACCCGCTTGGGCAGCTACAGGACCCCGTGAACGGATTAGCTCCAGCGCATCCCCCTGCTGTGTGCGAAGCGGTCCAAAAGGATCCGCCCCACTTGTCAGCCCCTGGAAATTTCCAGATACCGGATTGGCAAGAAAGTATCATTCCCTGCCAATCTGTGGCGGTGGCACCAACACCAGGGCAAGCTGTGTTTACCACCTGGATGTTGGGGGAAAGCGCTCCAACTGCTGACATTTGGCTCGAGTCGCCTGCAAGAACCGTAGGTGCGCTAAGTAGAACGGCGAGGCCGAAAGCAAAAAATTTCATTTTTCAATGCCTTAAAAAGTAAATGAGGAGTTCAACGGGTAAGGTTCACGGCTCCTTACACATGGTCTGAACTTGAACTCGACCGCATGCATGGTTATTGATCACCTTCCAACCTGAACCGGGCACATAAATTGCCAAGCGAGGTGTCCAGACTGTTGCGGATGTAAGCTCTGCCCAAGCCTGGACCCCCCCAATGGTCGTACCGAGGCCTGGATCAGTAGGTTGAGGATTCGCAGGGTTGGGTCTGTAAACGTCACATGCCGCTACAGGCGAGACGTATATGGCCGGAATCTTCGTTCCAATACAGGTAGGTTTCGTCACAGGGGTACCCGAAGTGACGATGTCGATATCTACTTTGTTGGCAGCGATCACCATAAGTGGTGACTGGACGCTTGTTGCGCCGAAAAGAGAGGGCGATGCACCGTCTGCATAACGCTGGTAACTGACCGAACCACCTTGGTCGTCTTTCAGGACGATCTGGCCACCGTAGTTAGAGCTACCATATTGATCCCAGTGCCATTGCGCCGAACCAGCGTGGCTAAATCCGGCCCACGTGAAACTCAGACTCAAAAGCAATACTGACCGAACCTTTGAGCAAATCATTTCACCACCGGGCATTTAGCCAAGAAGTTCGGACGTTTGTTCGGCTTCATGTCGTAGTATTTTTTGAGCGGGTTGTTGCAGTCGATCAGTTGTTTTGCTTCTTTCAGGTCACTCAGGCAGACAAGCATATTGCAAGCATCCGCTGCGTCGCCGGTCATTGTTTGGCCCGAATCATCTTTTTTTGAATCATCATCAGCGGCTTGTAGAGGTGCTGCTATGAAGGCAAGGATCAATGAGAACGCCACGTGTTTAATCATTTTTTGTTACCTGAAAGCCAATCATTGAAAGGGCCACGGATCCGCTCAGCTGCTGCGTATACCTTCTTGGCATAGCTAACCTGTCGCCCTAACTGCGCCGGGGTCTTTGGATTCTCACCCGTGTGATAACAGCCAACCCCGTGCCAAAAAGACTCAGGAAATTTGTCCAGGCAGCGCCTAAGAATCCAACCAGCAGCCCAAATGTTTTTGCAGGCGTTGTTTTGCAAATCATCAGAATCAATGCCGGCGGCCCTGGTTTTAGCCAGCCAACTTGAATTGATCTGGCTAACGCCAAAGTCTTTGGATCCGTTTGTATTCACATTCGCCATACCGTTTCGCCCCCCCTCTACGAAAAGGATTCCTCCCAAAGCCAAAGGAGGAAGCTGGTACGAATTGACCGTTGCGATGAAGCAAGACAAAGGCATTTCGTTGTGGGCGATAGCAGGAGGCAAATCAACCATATTGAATTATTGTACCGTGTTTATTTGAGCAAATTTTATACAGCTGATCAGCCCTTAGCAAGGGACCAGTAGTATTGCGAGAAAATCTGGTTAACCACGGTGGTGGGCGGGTTCTTCTCAGGGAAGCCAATCCCGCGTTCAACGGGCTCAACATTCAAAGGTATGCGTGCTGACCAGAGGACCGCACCCCAAACATCATGGCCAGACTGACTTCCAAGTACTTTATAAAAATCGAAGGTCAGGCCCTTGAGAAGGTAGGGTTGAACCCACTCTGCAAATTTCGCCTTATCTGTAACGGAAACATTAGCAAGTCGTACTAGTCGCCTGTGGCCAGCGTCTCCTTGATACACAATCACAACCAGGATGTCCCCAACGACACGCTCAATGCTACCGCTCAGGCGCTCTGGCACGATCGGTAAATCACTTGCTGTATTGCTTTGCCCCCGGGATCCCCAGAGTACTGCGTAATAAGCATTGCTTACTCGATCCTTCAGTGTTGCAAGCCCGACCACCTGCCCTACCCCGGTACCAGCAACCCCCCATACGAGAAGCAAAAGGAGCACAAAGCTACTAGCCCCCCCTGCCCAGCCGGCTAGTTGACCCTTTTGAGGATTTTCATAAGACCATTGGCTGTATTGATCTCTCATCACAGCCAGGCTTGAGGTAGCGCGATGAATCAGCGATCGCTCAACGCGACCCTTTCTAAAACTACGCGCCTGAAGATCTTCAATAGCTCGAAGCCGACCAACTAAAGCAATGATTTCTTCATCTCCGTCCATCACCTAACCCCGTCTGTAGGCAATGTAAGGCGCTCAGATCCGATCGAAATCAGGACGCCTGCTTTGTTGATTGACTCAATTTTTGGGTACCCCACAACCCCAGGGGAAATTGTCATAGGCATAGTAACCAGCGACTCACCTACCGCCCAGAACTGGCCTTGAATGAATGCGCCACCGCCACCAAGGCCCTGGACCTGAGGCTTGTAGGTGTACCAGAGCTGCTGGACCAAGGACATTTTGACCGGCTGGATGGCTTCTTGCGCTTGTTCAGGTACGTCGGGTTCATGGGCCGGTGGAGAAAAGGCATCTTGAATTTGCTGATCGTCAGAGACTCCATTGGCCACAATAGTTTTATCGACAGACGCCTCCGCGATCGGTAGCGCATTTGTGCGAGGGCTAACCTTATTTACTTGAATTGCAGGCTGCTCCCCGCGCACGTCCTGAAAAGACATATCGTGAACGACCTCACCAAGTGAGTTCCATACGAGCACAATCAACCCAAAACCACACAAGCCGATAACTAGCTTGAACAAATCCGGCGAAATATCCATCTTCAGCTTCATAGTTCGAGACTCGCAGCAGCATTCTTAGGTTTATCTTCGGTCGTACGAATCAACACACAAAAGGGCCTAATTCTTGCTTCCGCTGTTGATGTGGTGCTGTTATACGCCAAGGTAACTGAGCCTAGGCTGAGATCTCTTCTTTTAGACAGTGACTTAAGCCCTATCCGAAGGGACGTCATATCCTTTGCCGATACAACAAGGTCACTGCCGCTAGACGATAAGCAGAGCTTTTGAAGCCCGACCTCCATATTATTTACGCGCACTGGAATTGAGTCAGTTTGTCTAACAGTATCTACGTTGGCTGAAAGCCCATGTCGCTCCAAGTCTGCAAAACGAAATAACTTCAGCAAATCGGTAGCCTGATTTTCTGAAACAAAGCTTTTATCCCAACGGTCATTAACTGGGAGAAGAGCCGAATATTGCGCCTTCCAAAGTTTCAACCGTTCATTCGCTGCACTCTGACGCTCATAAACCTGGCCTAGGGTAGACCAAGCCTCAGGCGTGAACCACAGAAACGTCACCGCCATGCCAGTGGCAACCGAAAGTAATATTTTCTTATTAGTCATCACTTCAAAGTGCCTCCCATCTTGTAGGTCCAGCATGAGATATCGACATCCCCAACCTTCTTGTTAAATGGGGAGTGATCTGTCAGCCTCACGGATATACCAGTGGCATGGTTTAATTGCTCGAGAATTGGCTCTGCTTGATCCCGTGCAGAGGTTTCAGGGAGCGCAGGAACAATGATTTCGATTTGAAAATCATCAGGTAAAGCTACTACACCTTTCGAGTTCTGTTGTAGCCTTTTTACTTCTGGATCATCAGGAGCAAAAATAGTGATCTCTTTGATTTGTACTGAAGGAATTAGAGAGACCTGCGATAGAAGACGATCTAGGTTACGCAACCGTTCTTCATGCTCAATGGGAGATCTAAGTAAAAAATCTCTATGCCTTAATAGGTCTAGTGAATGACTGCTATTACTGTAGACCTCTTGGTAACCAGAAACCTCGTTCGTGAAATCCGTTCGAGCATCATTTATGTTTGCCCATCTGATAGCAATTGCGCCGCCAAAAACTAAAGCACCAAATATCACAATTGCAATACTAGGTACAACCCCAAAAGATTCATCGGTCTTTTGATCTTTTAGGTACAACCGCTTACGCACAATATTGCGTAATGGCAGGTCAGCAACCTCAAGAAATTGAGGATTATCCGTCAGATCACATAGTGGAGGCGCACCGAGAGGAGCACACCAATGCAAACTGTGATCCGGGTACTCAGCAAGGATATCCTTGAGAGCTACATCTAGTGCCATACCAGTCCACTGAAGATGCTTTTCCAGTGTTTTAACCAAGATTTGATTGGTGAATACGTAAACTTCTAGGTTATGTACCCCTCGATCACCCTCCCCACCGCCGATTATTATGGTATTACCACGTAATGACAGTCCATAAGCCAGATACTGGTCTGCAAGAAAAACAACATCACCTGAATACGCCACAAGCTGGTCAATTGCCGTGCGAATAACCCCCAAGTA